>Ga0209575_10000067_pt1 | contig 121994 bp, 93 predicted proteins | sample Medcelwee11metaG_FD_187172 | JGI IMG/M metagenome (GOLD analysis project Ga0209575, IMG submission 187172) | Freshwater pond sediment microbial communities from the University of Edinburgh, under environmental carbon perturbations - Medium... | ecosystem: Environmental > Aquatic > Freshwater >... | reverse complement strand
CGCCGTTCTGGCAGGGGTTCGGGGTGCAGTCGTCGATGGGGACGCAGTTTCCGGTGCCGTCGGGTTCCTGGTCGGGGCCGCAGGGGGAACCTCCTGCGCCCGCGGAGCCCGCGAGGCCAGCCGAGCCGGCGCTGCCTGCGATGCCCGCGGAGCCCGCCACACCGCCCGCGCCAGCACTTCCTGCCGAGCCGGCCGCTCCACCGGTCGCCCCGGTGCCGCCGGTTGCCCCGGTGCCGCCGGTTGCTCCGGTGCCGCCGGTTGCTCCCGTGCCGCCGGTTGCCCCGGTGCCGCCAGTCGCGCCCGTGCCGCCGGTTGCCCCCGTGCCGCCAGTCGCTCCCGTGCCGCCGGTTCCGCCCTTGCCGCCGGTTCCGCCGCCGGACGAGGTCGTTTCCTCCCCATCACCGCAGGACACGGCACCAACAACCACCAAAACGGCTGCAATACACCACTTGGACGATCTTGCCATCGCGTGCTCCTCCCTCATCAAATAACTGAACGGCGAAAGGTTACGCTGGTCCGGCAGAGAGGGTCAAGCGGGATCGTGGTGCGACGAAGTGGCTGGCAGCTGCATTTCGAGCACAAACGCGGCGGTCGGCTCGACTCGGTCACAAGCCAGTAAGCCGGCGAGGAATGGCATGTCTCCGCGACGGAGGAAGACCCCGAGTGGATGGTGAAGCCCCAACGCCTTTGCGCGGGGGCCCACTGCCATGCAGGGACGCGGACACGCCCTGGCGACTGCAGACGTCGTCCTACTTCTTGCCGTTCCCGTTGATCAGCTTCTCTTCCATCTCCGCCCCGAGCTCGGCGGCGCGACGTGTCGCGTTCTCGACTGCATCCATCAGCGTGCGGCGAAGCCCCCCGGACTCGAGCGTGTGAAGCCCGGCAATGGCCGTCCCGCCCGGGCTCGTCACCATGTCCTTCAGTCTCCCGGGATGCTCTCCCGTATCCAGCAACAGCTTAGCCGAGCCGTAGACCGTCTGCGCCGCGAGCAAAAGCGCCGTCTCTCGGTGCAGCCCGACCTTTACCCCACCGTCCGCAAGCGCCTCGATCATCAGCATCACGTACGCCGGCCCGCTGCCCGACAACCCCGTCACCGCGTCCAGCAGGGACTCGTCGAGCACCACGGCCCGGCCGAGCGTCTTGAAGAAGTCCTTCACGACCCGGACCTCTTCCTCGGACACATGCTCCCCAGGTGACAGCGCCGTTGCGCCCGCCAGCACCATGGCCGGGGTGTTCGGCATGGTCCGGATGAGCTTCGCACCGGCCGGCAGTCGCGCCGCCAGCGCACGGAGTCGGACCCCCGCCACGATCGACACCAACAGCGTTTCGGGCCGGAGATGCTCAGCGATCGTGGGCAGCACCTTGTCCACCACCTGCGGTTTCACGGACAGGAACAGGATGTCCGAGAATCGCACGACCTCGGCGTTGTCCAACGTCGTCTTGATGCCGAATTGCTTGGCGATCGTCTCGAGTCGTTCGTCGCTGATGTCACTCGCCAGAACCTGGTCCGGCGTTACCATCTGCGCCTGCAGCAACGCCTTGACCAGCGCTCGGGCCATGTTGCCCGCGCCGAGGAAGCCGACACGAAGGTTGCTCATCTTTGATTCTCCTGGGACGCACGCATGACGCAGCCGCGGCCGGATGTCCAGGCCCGGGTGAAATTGGGCGCAGTCGCCGCTCAGACTCGGGGCCTCGCGGGTCCCACTGGGACCATCGCGGTCTCTTGCGCATCGGCGGTCGATTCAAGTCGTGACCGTTTGCGCGCGAGGTTTCGATTGCGCAAGCGATGCGCCTGGCCGTGGCACACGGGTTGCTGAGAGTGCACCCATCCCTCACGTCGCAGGGGCATGTGTCCCCCTCGTCCCTGCGCTTTGCGCCCCTGAGCCAGGACAACATGTGCATCGACCCCTCGTGGATTCGACGAATCCCCCGACCTCTCCCCTTGGCCACGCGAGGAGCGTCGCTCCTGCTTCTCGCCCTGAACCTGTCCGCGCTCGCCGGGTGCACCGACGGTTCCTCGGGTGACGTCACGAGCCAGGGTTCCGGGGGGACCGGGGCGGCCGGGGCGGCCGGCGCAGGAGCAGCGAGTGGGGCTGGGGGAACGGGCGGTGCCGGAGGAACGAGCACGGGCGGCTTCGGAGGAACCGGTGGAACCGGCGGCCTTGGAGGAAGCGGTGGCTTCGGAGCAACGGGCGGGACCGCGGGCGGGAGTGGTGAGGCCGGGTCCGCAGGAGGCGGTGGTGACGCAGGAAGCGCAGGCGCCAGTGGTGCCGCAGGGTTTGCGGGAAGCGGTGGCGCCGTCTGGCCCGCCGCGTGCTCGCAGTGCCACGGGGAACCGGACAATCCCGCCCCTCCCAGGGACCTCGACGGGAACGTCGACCCGATCCACCCCGGCGTCGGCGCGCACCGAGCTCACCTCGGCGCGTCGTCCTGGCGCCACGAGATTCACTGCGCCGAGTGCCATACCGTCCCCACGAACCCTGGGTGGGACCCAGGCTCTCCCACCCACCTCAACGGATTCGATGACCTCGTCTGGGGGCCGATCGCGCAGCAGGGCGCTTACAACACGGGCACCAGCACCTGCTCCTCGTCCTATTGCCATGGAGGCAAGCTCGGTCCCGATGCCCCGGGACAATCATCCAACCGCACACCGGTCTGGACGACCGTCGATGGTTCCCAGGCGTCGTGCGGTACATCGTGTCACACCTTGCCTCCCGGGGGGGGACACCCGCCCTCCACGGCCTGTGAGACATGCCACAGCAAAGTCATTGCCAGCTTCTCCCCGGGGTCGCCGCCCTCGGTCACCTGGACCGACGCGAGCCGTCACATCGACGGAGCGCTCGAAGTCGCCGGGTTGACCTGTACGGCGTGCCACGGTGACCCGGTCACCCACGACCCCGCGCCACCCCGCGGCACGAAGGGAGAAACCGATACGAGCGAGCCGGCCGTCGGCGCGCACGGCCAGCACCTGGCCTCGAGCGGCTGGCACCGAAGAGGGTTGTGCACGGACTGCCACGCATACCCCGAGACCATCAACCACGCAAACGGTTCAACGGACTTCACCTGGGGAGGCCCGAGCAACACCGGCAATCCAGGGCCCGATTACGCGGCAGCCTCCGCCACGTGCACCAACACCTATTGCCACGGAAACACCCTCGACGGCCCGAAGCCCGGTGGAACCGTCCGTCGCACCCCCGTCTGGACCCAGGTCGACGGCACCTTCGACGGGTGCGGCAGCACCTGCCACACCAACCCTCCCGGAGGGAGCCATCCCGCCGCGAGCGCCTGCGAGACGTGCCACGACGCGGTGGTCGCCGCGTACGATGCCACCAGCCCAGCGCAGGTCACCTGGGAAAACGCCGAGCTTCACGTCGACGGGATGGTGCAGGTGGGCAATCTGAGCTGTACGAGCTGTCACGGTGATCCTGTCGCCGGAACGCCGGCCCCGCCCTTGGGGACGAAGGGGGAGACGTCCACCACCGAGGCGGCTGTGGGCGCGCATGCCCAGCACCTCTCTCCGAGCGGCTGGCACCGTCAGGGACAGTGCACGGACTGCCACGCATTCCCCAGCTCCATCCAGCACGCCGACGGTGCGGTGGACTTCACCTGGGGAGGCCCGAGCAACGCGGGCAACCCGGGGCCGTCTTATGTGGCGAGCTCGGCCACGTGCGCCAACACCTATTGCCACGGAAGCACCCTCTACGTCCGAAGCCCGGGGGCGCGGTCCAACGCACGCCGGACTGGACCGTCGTGAACGGGACCCAGGACGCCTGCGGAACGACCTGTCACACGAATCCCCCCGGCGGCACCCACGTCGCCATCTCCGACTGCAAGCTCTGCCACGGTCAGGTCATCGACCAGTTCGACCCGTCCACCAGCACTGCTACGTGGGTGTCGGCGGCGAACCACGTCAACGGTATCGTGGAGGCGAGCTCCTATCACGACCTTCCCCAGTGGACGGCCCCAAAGAAGCAGAGCCAGCACCACGGGACAGCCTACTTCATCTCCAACCGGCAACGGGACGAGCATGGCACCGGTTGCGCGGTCTGTCACGGCGCCAACCTCGACGGTGGAAAGGTGGGTGTGTCCTGCAACAACACCGCATGTCACGGGGGGCAAGACTGGAAGTCCTGCACGTTCTGCCACGGAACGCCCCCCTCCCAAAGCAATCCTCCGAAGGGCGTTCTCGGTGAGACCGGGACAGACACCCTCGGGGTGGGGCGCCATGCGGCCCATCTGACCCAAGGGGCGTCGCATGTCGCGTTTGCGTGTAACAGTTGTCACGAAGTTCCCGCCTCTGGCGACGTCAGCCATGCCATCGACTACGTGCCGAGCTCGTCGCTCGACGTCCCCGGTCACCACGGTGACGTGGAGTTCAGCGGTGTTGCCTCCGGGATGGTGTTCGACGTGACAGCCACGCAAGGCAGTCCGGTGACGGCGCGTGGCACGTGCCTGCTGGCTTGTCACTCGGACGGGCGGGGCAACCCGCCGAACGTGACGCCGTACTGGGCCGGCGGGACGTGGAAGGAGGGGGACTGCGGTTCCTGTCACGACGCCGCGCCGACCACCGCGGACCACGGCATTCATCACGCGCAGGCCGGCTGTGCAGTCTGCCACCCGGCGGTCCCGGGCGCTTCCCACGTCAATGGGATTCGTGACGTGAAGACCTCCATGCTGGGTCCGAAGGGCGGCAGCATCGTTGCCATTCCGCCGGGCGGCGGCGGCCCCGGTGCCCCTTGCGGAAACCGGTGGATGTGCAACGGCATGTGCCACGGGAACGACGGTTCCAGGTTTCACAGCCAGTACTGCTGGTAACTGCTCTGACCCACGGCCGCAACGCCGTGGAATGGCTGTTCGGGTAGCGCTTTGCAGCCAAGAACGGTATCACGAATCCTTGCCCCCGACGCGCGATGACCGCTCACGACCCTGCGTGCTCGCAGTCTTCTTCGCGCTGATCTCAGGTGTTTCCTTCGGCGCATGTACCCTCGACGTCGAGGGGTGGTACGTCGGCGAACGCGACTCCTCAAGGCTTTGCGTACGAGACCTCGTCGACTACGTGCAGGGGGCTGGGGGTCTGGATCGTCCCCATGCCGTAGGTCGTCATCGTGACCTGTTTACCCTGTAAGGCCACCATCAGGAATCCCCCCTCCGACGGCACCGCGCTTTGCTGGCCCACGGGTACGGGATAGGCGAGGCGGTCCCGGTAGTGTGCTTTCGGGTCGTCCCACGCTACGATCGTGGATTCCGGCCAGGCGCCTCCGGGCGGCAATACCACGTAGCCAACCCCGTCTTGGGCTCCACGCCCGTACGCGCCGCTCGGCGCCAACACCCCGTTGTACCGCATGGGCTTCATCCGTTGGTACAGATGCTCGTGGCCCGAAAAGGACCAGTCCACCGCGCCGTCGAACAACCCGGTCAGGTCCCGGAACGTCCCCTGCTCGCCCAGGTGGCGCACACCCACGTTGTACTGGGGCGCATGCAGCACGGCGAACACCCACGGCCGCGCGGCCATCCCCGCCAGCTGCTGCTGGCACCACACGTACTGCGTGGCTCCCACAGCGAAGTCGCCGGGCGTCTCCGTGCTCATCAGCACGAAGGACGCGGGACCGAACGACAGGGACCTTGCCAGCGCCGCGCCAGGCACGTCGAGGCCGAACAACCACGTAAACGTGCCCGTGTCCGGGTGGGTATTGACGGTCGGGGTGTCGTGGTTGCCCGGTACCGCGAGCAACGGTCGTCCCGCCAGAAGCGTGCGGCCCCCGTCGAAGAACGTCCACCATAGCCCGGACTTGTCGTTCCAGGCCAGGTCCCCTGCGAAGACCACCACCGACGGGTTGCGGGCCTCCATGGCCTGTGCAACCTCCGACCAGCGACCCCACTCCCCGTTGTCCTGGGCGTCGGACGCCACCGCAAACGTGAGGGAAGGGCCTGCCACGGGAGCCGTTCGGAACGTGAAGGTGTCCGACGGGGCCAGGCCTTTGCAGCCCACACGGTAGCTGTACAAGGTATCCGGCGAGAGCCCTGTCAGGGGCACATGGTGCATGAAGCCCACCGTGCCCGTCACCGTGGTGGTGGGCGATCCCGTCCCCACTTCCACGTAGCCCTCGCAGCGCATACCCGTGTGGAAGTGAACGACCGCGTGTTCCGACGCGCTGGCGCCGGGGTCGATCGTCAGGAAAGGGCCGAGGTAGGGGAATTGAAGACCGAGGTTGAAGTCGCGCTGCGCGTGGTTGTCCCACGTCTCGTTCCCCGCCACGGTGGCGCGAAACACCATGTGGATGGCGCGCGCGCCCGACGGCAGCACGACCTCGCCGACATGGCTGCCTGCGTCCGGCGTCAACGGCAAGTCGAGGAAGTAGTCGAGGTTGCTGGTCCCGTCGTCCACCCCGGTCGCGCCCGTGCCGACGACCTCGTTCCACCCGTTGAAGCCGTAGTGCATCACCACGTTCGTGCCCGAAGCCAAAGCGCCCTCGTAGCGGACGCGTAAGGTGTCTCCGGGTGCGGGCCGCGGCGGCGTGACCCACACGCCAGGGCCCAGCTCCACCCATGTGTCTCCGGCATCCTGGTCGGACGGTGCGTCTTCGACCGTCCCGTCTGGCCCTGCCTCCCCAGGCCCGTCCGAAAGGACGTCCGGGGTTCCGTCGGCGGTCACGTCGGCGGTCACGTCGGCGGGGCCGTCTTCCACGAGGGCGTCCGGCGCCGCATCCGTGCCGGCTTCCGCATCCCCTGGGGACGCGTCGAGGTTCGGCGATACGGGCGAGGTATCGGGATCCGAGCAGGCCGCGACGAGCAGCACGGCCGCAAGGAACAGAGGGCAACGAGAGAGGATCGACGAGCGCATGGCAGCGGCAATCCCTAGCATGGATTCGCGAGCCGGGCAGGCGCCGGTTTCATCCTTCGCTCACGGCGCCGGCCATCTGGAACACGGGGAGGTACAACCCCATGACGGCGAACGCGCACACCATCAGCGCGACCCCCACGGCCCCGACGAGAATCACACGGCCAGGGCCTCGCTGTCCCGCCAGCACCAGCCCGATCCCGCCCAGCGTCCCGATCGTCACCAGAGCAAGAGACGCGAGCGAGTATCCTCCACTGATCACGACACGCGTGAGGACGGGCAACTGGCTTCCGAAGTCGCGGTACATCTCGACGAAAGCAGGCACCACGAAGAGCGGAAACACCACCACGACACACGACGACAGGATCGCGCCCACCATCAAGAGGCCGTCCAGGACCGTCATCCGTTTCGGGTCGTTGTTCATTGTCCCCCTCGATCGCCGTTCGCAATCCACCGTACCTCCCGCGCGAGCACGCGTTGGCCGGCGAACCCCTTCGTCTCCGACGTCCAGAGAAGGGCCTGCGCGCGGGCCAGCCGCGCCTGGATTTCCGCCCGCTTGGTCATCACGTCGCGCACGTTCGTGAAGGTGTCTCGGGGCAAGGGATTGACGGCATGGTGGGCGAGCAAGGCCGCGTCGCGTCCGAGGGCTTGGAACCAGGTGGGACCTTCCCCGGACGAAGCGCGCCAGGCGCGCACGGTGTCGTGGTTGCTGTCGAGGTGTCCGCAGGTTGCCACGAAGACGTGGTCGCCGGAGGGCGGGGCGGCCTCGCGAGCCTCGAGTCCCAACAGGACGCGGGGAAAGAAGCGGACGGTGTGGAGGTCCTGCAGGACCTGTCGCGCACACCATGCGGGACCTTCCACGACGATGGCTTCGACGGCCTGGGTCTTCCATGCGGTGGCAGGAAAGGCGGTCTCACCGATCCGTGCCGCTTTGCGGTCGCACCCGTAGGCCAGCGGCCGGTCCGGTGGTTCTCCCACCGCAATCCGCGCCGACTTTTCTGGATCGACCTGGGAGGTAGCGTGGGACGCGGTTGGGTTCGTCCACGTGGGTTCGGGCTCACCGAGCACGAAGGTGAACCGCGGGTTCGCAGGGGCGGGTACGGGAGCCACGAGCAGCACCGCGGCCAGAGAATGGGACTCGGCGTAGGCTGCCAACTCCGCAGCCCCTGTCGGGTCGTAGCCCCCTACGATCAGGGAGACCCCTTCGTGGACGAGGTCATCCAGCGCTTCCTGGCGCGAGCCATCGGGGGGGATGTCGCGCAGGATCATGACGGGCGGGTCCACGGTGGGCTGGCCGGAGCCGAGGTCGAGGGTTCGATCGGGCTTGAAAACCTCGAGGGCGCCTGCGACAGCTTGCGCGGACCTGCCGCCGAGGGAGCGGCTGGCCGTCTCCGCGATCCAACCCACGCGCGCACTCACGATGCGAGGTGCTCGACCCCCGGAGGTAGCGAGCTGCGCGAGGGTCCCCAGCTCGTCACCTGCCACGATGGTTCGGGAGGTTTCGAGGACGCTTCGTGCGAGGTTCGGGTCGGAGCGATCCATGGCGACTTTGGCCAGTCGCTTGGCAAGGGTCTCGCGCAACTCGCGCTCCCAAATGTCTCCCTGGCGAGCCGCCCCCATCGCTCGAAGGGCGGTTTCCAGAGCCGCGGGCGGGAACTCCACCAGCAACGCTTCGAGCCGTTCTCGTACCGCGGGCAGGTCCGCCTCGTTCGCGCTGCGGATCCACTCGTTCATGTAGACCACGGCTTGGTACCAGCGATGCGCATGGACGGCGGTCGCCACCACGGTCTCGTGCAAGAGGTCCTGCGCGAACGTGTCGATCATCTTGCCCACGAGCGGATCGAGCAGCTGCAGAGCGGCCTCGGGCTCCCCTGCCCGCGCAAGGCTCGCCCCGTCGACCAGCGTGCCCAGGTCGCGTGTGTTGCCCGCAGGCCCGCTCCGCACCCGGCGCGCAAGGGCCATGGCCCTGGGGCGCTCGTCGCGCTGCAGCGCGAGCAAGGCCAGGTACGCTTCCGCCAACCGCGCCAGCGGGTCCGAGGGGTGACGCATTCGGAACGCCTCGAGCTGGGGCTCGAGCACCAGCCGCTCCTCCCACGTGGACAGCATCCACCGCTCGCGAACCAGCTGGAAGCTCGACTGCGCATCGATCGAGCGGGCGAGGCTCGGTACCGGTTGCGACGCCGGCGTGCTGGTGCAGGACAGCATGCTGAGTGCTGCAAACAGGACGATCTCGTGGGCCGAGGCTCGGGTCATCGGGGTGGTGTCGCGATGCTTGTGCGAGGCTTCTGCGAGCCGACGCAGACGCGACGTAGAGTCTGGCGCGTGGCGTGACGAGCGGGCAAGCCCTTCCGCCGGAATCCCGTGACACCGGCCCCGCCCGGCGCTTCGTCCACGCCGATCGCGCACGGGATCTCCTGGAAGGGACGTCGTTGTTCGGACGAAATTCCTCATAGATTCTGACGGTTTTGTCGGTATTGAAGCCCTTGCTTCCCTGCGTCCGGGAGCGCATGCTCATCCGTTGGTGCAGGCCGGCCGGGGCGCGCGTGCGTGCCGGAGCGGGTCGGTGGGACCGGGCAAGCCCTTACCTGGCGAGGAAATCGATGAACACCTACCTGAGACATTGGCTGCTGTTGATCACCCTGGGCGTGTTGACCGGGGCGTGTGCCCACGAGACCGAGAGCCCCAACCCCACCGGCACGGCCGCCATGCCCGACCTCGTGTGCAATGCGAAGCCGGCCGACCGGGACTACTCGACCGTGGAGGTCCGCGGCTCGGGCTTCACACCCATGCCGAGCAAGGTGCTCGAGAGCGACACCTCCGCACAGCTCGTGCTGCCCAAGATCGAGCTTCGACAGGCCAAAGACCTCGTCGGTCTCGACAACACGACCGCGCACGTCGTCCTCGCGGACGACCCCGCAAAGCCCGCGGACAGCCGGGTCCACTGGTTCAGCCAGGAGCGCATGTCTTTCGACGTGCGGCCCGAGGACAACCTGCCGATCGGCGTGTTCACCCTCCAGGTCACGAACCCGGACGGCAAGGGCGCGACCCAGATCCCGATGGGGCTCGCCATCCTGCCGCCCCCCGTCATCGGTGAGCTGCAGCCCCCCACCATCTGCGACGATCAATCCGACCAGCAGGTCGAGATCATCGGCACCAACTTCCTCAAGCTGGGCGACGTGCTCCCCACGGTCACCGTCGGAGACAAGACCTACACACCCACGCAAGCGGGCGGGTGCGTACCGGTCGTCGGAAACTTCTCGGAACCCAGCGTCGAGCTCTGCACGAGCCTGACCATCGTGATCAAGCAAGGGGACTTCGTGGTCGACGAGACCACGACGGTGAAGGTGGTGGTGACGAACCCGCCGCCGGCCGATTGCGCTTCGAGCGAGAGCATCGAGCTCACGATCCAGCCTCCCCCGACGGTCGACTCGGTGGTTCCTTCCACCGTGTGCGTGGGCGGGAGCGCCCTCACGATCCATGGCAAGAATTTCCAGCAAGACGCTGTGGTGGAGTTGCTCTGCGGAGACAACGCGCCGGTCACCTCGTCGTCGACGCAGGTGTCGGACGACGGTACCAGCATCTCGGCGTCGTTCGGTCCGACCGCCGACGTCGGCGAGGAATGCCAAGTGATCGTGCGCAACCCGGATGGTTGTGACGACCGTCCCTTGCCGCACGAAACGGTCACGGTCGTGGACGGGCCGATCCTGTTCTTCGTGGACCCGTCGGTCGTGTTCAACGGGGTCAACACCCGAATCACGTTGTTCGTGACCACGATCACGACACAGACCGATCCGCCGCTCGGGGACGTGCGCGTCTGGCTCACGCCTGCCGGGGCGGTGGAACCGGAGACCGACCTCACGATCAATGCGGTGCCGAACCACCCGAACCGGTTGCAGGCGCTGGTGCCCGAGGGCACGACCCCGGGTGTGTACGACGTGCACGTTGTCGATGCGAGCGGGTGCTCGACTTTGCTGGAGAATGGGCTCGTCGTGACGGACGAGACGACGGTCACGATCGCGTCCGTGAAGCCTTCGTTCGGGTGGACGGAGCGCGACACGGCGGTGACGATCTATCGCCAGACGGACCCGGCGAACACGCCCTTTGCGCCCACGCCCCGGGCGTTCTTGAACCCGACGACCGGGCAGGCCACGGACATCGCGGTGGAGATCGCGTCGGTGTCGTTCGTGGACGAGAACACGGCCACGGGGATCGTGCCGCTGGGCACGGCGGTGGGGACGTACGACCTCATCCTGGTGAACCCCGATGGCTCGGTGGGGTTGTTGCCCGATGCGTTCACGGAGGTGGCGGATGCGCCGCCCGTGATCGAGAGTGCCACGCCCGCGTCGATCGCGGCGTCGACGGGGGAGCAGGTCATCTTGTCGGGGACGAACTTCGCCACGGGTGCCACGGTTTCGCTGGCGTGCGTAGGGGGAGGCCAGCAGAAGGTTCCGCCCGTGACGAGCGCGGAGCCGACGTGTGACGGGACGGCTTGCACGATGCTCATCACGATCGACGGGTCGGCGCTGGCTGCGGGCGACGTGTGCGTGGTGACGCTGACGAATCCGGATGGTGCATATGGTGAGTTCTCGGCGATCGGCGTGACGACGCCGGCGTTGAATCTCAACGACCCTGGCGCGGGCACGGACATGAACGTGGCGCGACGGGCGGTGTCTGCGGCGAGCGGCATGGCGACCCCAGCCGCCCGCTTCGTCTATGCCCTCGGTGGCGACTCCGGGCAGGCGAGCGGTGCGCTCGACTCGACCGAGTTCGCTTCTGTGGACTTGTTCGGCACCATGGGTCCTTGGACCCTGCAAGGTGCCACCTTGCATGCGCCGCGCACCCTGGCTGGCGCCACGACCGTGGGTCGTTACATCTACCTCGTGGGTGGCGACGACGGCTCGGGGCCTGTCGCCACGGCCGAGCGCGCGCTCATCCTCTCCCCACGCGAGACTCCTGTGATCGAGGACGTGGACCTGAAGTTGGGCGACGTTGGGCTGGCCGAGGGAGAATGGCACTATCGCGTCAGCGCGGTTTTCGACGCGGCGGACTTGGACAATCCTGGGGGTGAGTCGCTGCCGAGTGACGAGTTCTCTCTCCGGCTTCCGAACATTCAAGACAAGAAGATCGCCGTGACGCTGGTGTGGAAGGCCCCAGTCGATGGGCTTGGGCAGGCGCTGCCCAACGTGGTGGGCTATCGCATCTATCGCACGCCGACGGCGGGTGCGGCGGGAGGCGAGATTGTGCTGCTGGGTACGGTCGATGACCCGACCACGTTGACCTTCACCGACGACGGGTCGCTCACGCCGACGGCGGACAAGCCGCTTCCGCTGGGGTCGACGGGCCACTGGCTGACCCTTCCGGCCATGGGAACGGCGCGAGCAGGGGTGGCGGTTGCCGCGGGCTTCGACCCCGACGATGACGACACGTTCTACGTGTACGCCTTGCTCGGCAAGACGGGCGGCAGCGCCGTTACCGGCGGCTACGAGTTCTTGCCTGTGACGATCGCGCCCAATGGTCGTCAGGCATTCGCGGGTGCGTGGATCGCGGGCGCGCAGTCCTCGGGCGAGCCCAGGTGGCAGGCCGGGGCGTGGCTCGCGGACGCCGTGGTGGACCCTTCGATCGCCGCGGGCGAGACGTACGTCTATCTCGGAGGCGGGTTGACGGGCAACGATGGGGCGGCCAACCGCGTCGACGTGGGCAAGATCTCAACCGGGGGAGACCTGGGCTTGATCGATGACACCCCCGGGGACTTCTCCTCGAATCGGGCGGGCTACGGCGTGTTTGCCGGCAACGGGCAGCTCTTCGTGTTCGGCGGCGGTCCCCAGCCCAAGAGCAACGCCACGTCGGCGGAGATCACGACCGCCCCGGCTTTGGCGAACAACGCCTGGAACAACCAGGGCCTGCAGATGACCAACGCACGCTACTTGCTGGGAAGCTCGGTGCAGAGCGCGTTCATCTTCTTGGTGGGCGGGCAGACCGACACCGAATCGGCCACGCGTACGACGGACCTGGTGATCTGGTGAGAAGGGCGGAGGCAACCATGCGACGAAACATCGCTCTGGCAAGTGCAATCACGGTGTTGTGCGGTTCCGCTCCGGCCCTGGCGCAGGGGGCGGGAGATCAGCCCCCGGCAAGCTCGTCCGCGTCGGCGGACCTTTCGCTCGGGGGATCGTCGAGCGCGGATCCTGGTGCGACCGAGCCTTCTGACGGCTCCGAGTCCGGGGGTGCAGTGCTTGTGGGGGGCAAGCTCGGGGGCATCGTGCCCTTCGGGGGATTGTCGCCGTTTGTCACGGTGGGCATCGAGGCGGGCTACATCTTTCCCTGGATGAACCGCTCCTTCGCGGCCGCGCTGTACGTGGACTACACGGCGCCCAAGGCGGACGGGTCGAAGCAGGACCCGCGGTTGGGTGACGCGGGCGGCACCTACGAGTGGAAGCTCACCGAGCAGGAGCTCACCTTCATGCCGGTGGTCATGTACCGGCTCACGTCCCTGGGGACCGTGACCCCGTACGCTGGGATTGGGCCGCGCATCTACCTCTTGAAGAGCACGGTCCAGGGAAGCGCGATGGGGGCGCCGATCGACGAGACCACCGAGCAGTCCACCAAGGTTGGGTTCGGCATTCCGGTCGGGGTGGAGTTCGAGCTCGGTCCCGGCGCGCTGCTGGCTGAGTTGCTCTTCCAGTACGGTGGGCTGGACCACGAGATCACCGGCGACGCCAACACCGGTGCGCTCAGCCTGTCCGTCGGTTACCGCGGCATCCTCTGACGCCCCTCGCCTTCCTTTTCTCTGCAGCGATTCCCTGGTACACGCTGGCCGACACCCGAAACGCTTGCGCGCCGCGCGGTTGGAGTGCAAGCGTCGGGCGAACGACCGGAAGAGCGAGGTGGATGGTGACGGAATTGGCCAAAGCGAGCGAACCCAGCAGCCCCTGGCTCGACCGGGACGCCCGCGCGTTCCTCCTGAGGAAGCTCTTTTCCCTGATGGGCGTCGTGCCCCTGGCGGCCTTCACCGTCTTCCACCTGGCGAAGAACGCCTCCGCGCTGCACGGGCGCGAAGCGTTCATCACCATGGCGGAGGAGATCAACGCCATGCCCTACCTCGTGGTGCTCGAGGTGGCCTTCATCTTGGTTCCCCTGCTGATTCACGCCGTGCTCGGCATCCTGATCGTCCTCGATGCTCGCTACAACGTGGGCGCCTACCGCTACAGTCGCAACTGGATGTTCACGCTCCAGCGGGCGGCCGGCGTGCTCTCCTTCGGCTTCATCGGCTACCACCTCTACGAGCTGCGATTCCAGAAGCTGATGGGCAACCTGCCCGTGTCCGGGTTCTACGATGCCCTGTGCGCGGACCTCTCGAGCACCGTGTCGGGCATCCCTGCCATCGCGTTGCTCTACGTGCTCGGCATGGCCGCCGTGTCCTTTCACCTCGCGAACGGGTTGTGGGGCTTCCTCTGCTCCTGGGGCATCACCGTGTCGCGACGCTCCCAGCGCATCTCCGCAACCGTGCTCGGCGTCCTCGGGCTGGCCGTCTTCTTGCTCGGCGCCAACACCACCCTGTACTTCGCTACGGGATCGAAGCTCTTCGTCCCCTCCTCGTCCGACCCCCTCGCCATCCCGGAGCACTGCCCGTCCTCCGCGATGGAAGTTCCTGCCGCGCTGCCGGCCGCAACCACCGAACCCGCCGCGCCGGCTCCCACCGGCTCGGCTCCCTGACCAAGGAACAACCCCATGGCTGCCAAGAACCAACTTCGAAGCGCATCCGGTCAGGTGCGGCGCGTCATCGTCGTGGGCGGAGGGCTCGCCGGCCTGATGACCACCATCAAGCTCTGCGAAGCCGGCATCCCCGTCGACATCGTCTCCCTCGTGCCCGTCAAGCGCAGCCACTCGGTCTGCGCTCAGGGTGGCATCAACGCCTCCGTCAACACCATGGGCGAAGGCGACAGCCCTCGCATCCACCTCGAGGAAACCGCCTACGGAGGCGACTTCCTCGCCAACCAACCCCCCGTCAAGGGCATGGCCGACGCCGCACCTGGCATCGTCTCCCTGCTCGACCGCATGGGCGTGCCCTTCAACCGTACCCCCGAAGGCTTGCTCGACTTCCGTCGCTTCGGCGGGTCCCTGTTTCACCGCACCGCCTACGCGGGTGCCACCACCGGTCAGCAGCTCCTCTATGCCCTCGACGAGCAAGTGCGTCGCTACGAGACCAAGCCCGTGGTCGACGAGACCGGCTTGACGCTTCCCGGCGAGGTGATGGTTCGCAAGCTCGAGGGGTGGGACTTCCTGTCCCTGGTGCTCGACGATCACGGCCGGTGCGTGGGGATCGTGGCGCAAGACCTGCGGACCATGGACGTGCAAGCTTTCCGTGGGGAGGCCGTGTGCCTGGCGACCGGCGGGCCGGGCATGGTCTTCGGCCGGTCCACCAACAGCATGATCTGCACAGGAAGTGCTGCGGCGAAAGCCTTTCGCCAGGGCGCGATCTACGCCAACGGCGAGTTCATCCAGGTTCACCCCACCGCCATTCCCGGCGCGGACAAGCTGCGTCTCATCTCCGAGAGCGCACGCGGCGAAGGCGGTCGCGTCTGGGTCCCCAAGGACGCGAGTGACACGCGACCCCCCGGCCAGATTCCCCAGCGCGAGCGCGACTACTTCCTCGAGCGCATGTACCCCGGCTACGGCAACCTCGTCCCCCGCGACATCGCCTCCCGCGCCATCTTCCAGATCTGCTTCCACGAGGGCCGCGGTATCCACAGCAACAAGACCGGCAAGAACGAGCTCGAGGTCTACCTCGACCTTACCCACATCCCCGAAACGCAGCTGCGACAGAAACTCGCCGGCATCCTCGAGATCTACGAGAAGTTCGCGGGCGTGGACCCGTACCACAACCCCATGAAGGTCTTCCCCGCCGTCCACTACTCCATGGGAGGTCTCTGGGTCGACTACGAGCGCAGCGCCGCGGGCTCCCTCGTCGATGGCTCCCCGCGCAATCACGCCACCAGCATCCCAGGACTCTATGCCGTCGGCGAAGTGGACTACGCCTACCACGGCGCCAACCGTCTCGGCGCCAACTCCTTGCTGTCTTGCCTCTACGGCGGCCTGGTGACCGGCCCCGCCATCGCGAGCTACGTCGGCGCCCTTGCCTCGAGCTCCCAGGACACGTCCTCGAGCTTGTTCGAGACCGCCGAGGCCCAGGAGCGCAAGGACTACGAGAGGATCGTCGGACAGAACCGCGACAAGGACAAGGGTGAGAACCCCTGGCACCTGCACGCGCAGCTGTCCGAGGTGATGCTGCGGGACTGCACGATCGAGCGGCACGACGACCGCCTCGACCGCGTCCTGGACAAGATCGGGACGGTGCAGGACAAGCTGCCGAAGGTGCGCATCGACGACACCGGGCAGCGAGCGAACCAGAGTGCGCAGTTCGTGCGGCACTTCGAGAACATGGTGGTGCTGGCGCGGGTGATCGCGCAGGGCGCGCGCCATCGCGCGGAATCGCGAGGGGCGCATTACAAGCCCGCGCACGAGAAGCGCGACGACGCGAACTGGCTGCGCACGACGCTGGCGCGTCATTCGGGGGAAGGGCAGGTGGAGTTCCTGAAATCCTTCGACTACGAGTGCGCGGGCAAGGGGGTGCACGTCACGGACGAGGTGGACGTGAGCTTGGTGCAGCCACGGGAGCGCAAGTACGAGCAGGCGGGGGCGGCGAGCGAGCAAGCCCGGAAGGAAGCGCCGGTCGAGGCGGAGCGGGGTCTTTCATGAGCAAGAACAAGGTGCACCTGAAGATCCGGCGGCAGGACGGTCCCGACAAGCCCGACACACGGCGCTGGGAGGAGTTCGAGGTCCCGCTGCTGCCGCAGATGAACGTGATCAGCGCGCTGCAGCAGATCCAGCTCGAGCCCAAGACCAAGGACGGCAAGGGCGTGGCCCCTGTGGCTTGGGATTGCTCTTGCCTCGAGGAGATCTGCGGCGCGTGCACGATGATCATCAACGGCGCCGTGCGGCAGGCGTGCAGCGCGTTGGTGGAGGAGATTGCCCCCCACGGCGAGACGATCGTGATCGAGCCCATGTCCAAGTTCCCTCTCGTGCGGGACCTCGTGGTGGACAGGGCGAAGATGTTCGAGGACCTCAAGCGCGTGAAGGCGTGGATCGAAATTGACGGCACGCACGACCTTGGCGCGGGTCCGCGCGAGAGCGCCGAGCAGCAGCAGGTTCGCTATGCTTTGTCGCGCTGCATGACGTGCGGGTGCTGCCTGGAGGCGTGTCCCAACGTGAACGACTCGAGCCACTTCATGGGGCCCGCGGCGATCAACCAGGTGCGCTATTTCAACCTCCACCCGACCGGCCAGCACCAGCGCACGGAGCGGTTGGAGAGCATGATGCAGCGGGGCGGCGTGGCCGAGTGCGGCAAGGCGCAGAACTGCGTTGAGGTCTGCCCGAAGTCGATCCCGCTGATCGACTCGATCGGACACGTGGCGCGCGACACGACCCAGCACATGATTCTGAGGTGGCTTCTGGGATAGCCTCTCAGAGCGGTCCCGACTCCGCGCTTCCGAGCTGCACATCCGGCCTTGGGTCGCACGCCTTGCGGACGCGTGCCCACCGAACTTGCACCACCGACCCGTTGTACGCGCTGAACCGGATCTGCAGCGGTGTCACGTAGTCGGCACCCCACTCCGTCTTGTCGAACTCCTGCTGGTCTCGCAGGAACACGTCCTTGCGCGCGAACCGCTCGATCCCGTAGACATGCTCCGTCCCCACGTCCACGCCCGTCTCGTTGCCCTTCCACGTGATGGTCGCGTCGTTCCAGAACTCGGGCCACACGCTCGACGTCTTGCGGCTGATCCATAGGATCCAGGGCCTCGTGTTGGTGAAGTCCGACCCACGCTGGAAGCCGCCGCAGAACCAGCTGGCATCGTTGTTCAAGGGGTGCTCCACCGTCATCGCGAAGTCCAGGGCGTGGCCGGGACCGAACGTGACCTCGCTGCGGATGCTCCCACCCCCGCCCGCCCCGTCCACGCGTACGTAGTCTGCCGCATGCGTCACGTTGCCCTCGCTCACCCACGAGGCAGGCTCCGACGCGTCGAACCTCGTGTGAAAGTCGAAGAGACCCGTCGGTGCGGGGGGCGCCACCGCTCCGACGCTATCCGCGTACAACCAGTAGGAGTCATCCAGGATCTGTGGTGGAACGGCGGCCACGAGACCGAACCAGACCCACGTGCCCGAACCAACTTGTTCGACCATCCGCGGGATGTCTGCCCACGAGGTCCCGTCCCACCGCATGACCCGCCACGAGATGGCCGGGCTGGTCACGTGACCGTCGGTTCGAACGCCGATCTGGTAGCCCGGGGCAAGGTCGGTTGCGCAGACGTTCTTGAGCTGGATCGGCCATCGGTGGGCCCATTGCGGGTTCCACCACGGGGGGTCGAACACAGGGCCGGTGCCGCCCGTTCCGCCGGTTCCTGTCCCTCCGGTACCTGCGGCGCCCGCGGTGCCGCCAGTGCCTGTTCCTCCCGTGCCTGCCGTGCCGCCAGTGCCTGCCGTGCCGCCCGTGCCTGCCGTGCCGCCTGTGCCTGCCGTGCCTGCCGTACCGCCTGTGCCTGCCGTACCGCCTGTGCCGCCTGTGTCTGGCGTGCCGCCTGTGCCTGCCGTGCCGCCAGTGCCTGCCGTACCGCCCGACCCTCCCGTTCCCGCGGTGCCGCCCGACCCACCGTCGAACCCGGACGAGCCGCCCGACCCTCCCGTGTTCGCTTGCCCTACGCCGAGTCCTTCCCGATCAAGGGCGCAAGCCGCGGCGCAGGTTGCGACGAACACCACGGCGAAGGAGGCTCCGTTCCACCGATGCATGCGGCCATTGTGGCATGGATCCGGCGATTGGGCAGCGGGGGGGCAATGCGTAGGGTTGCAAGCGGCTTCGTTCTCGTTGGCAAACGAGAATCCGCGCACTCCCCTCGAGATCCTCGACGGCAACGACGCGTACCGACTCACCCGCGCTGCGCCTTGAGCCCCTTCGCCGCCATCGCGTAGCCACCGTTGGCGCCATCGATGAAGTGGATGTGCTGCCCGTCGCGCATCCCCCGGACGTAGCAGGTCATGAGGGCCGTCCTCGAACCATGAACGCCGTACGCGAGCTGCCCTCGCGCGGCGCTTGCCTCGAGCATGGCGACGATGCGGGCCTTCTCTTCGTCCGTGCAGTCGATGACCATCCTGAGCACACCGTCGAACTTTCGGAAGTCGGAGTGGGTGCGCAACGCCTTCCTGTAGGGCTCGGGATCGTAGCCCATGGGCTTGATGCGAAGCGCGAACATGAGCACCGACGCGAAGATGGAGAACAACCTTGCGTAGATGGATCGCCAGGACAGGCGCGCCGTCTGGCGCCACTCGTCGCGGACGATCGACACGAGCGACTTGTAGCGCATGGTCTCGGGCTCGACCGGGTTCGCGACGTCGAGGTTGCCTCCGAAGACGCGCGCCAGCTCCTTCAGCACCTCGGCGTAGACCTCCCGCGGCCGGTCCCCGCGCGCTTCGACGAGCAGCGACAGCATCGTCCCGCGCCGACTGGCGATGGGTTGCCAGCGGCACGTGAGGCCTTTCAACTCCTTCGGCTCCGCGCTTTGCGTCGCGATGCCGTACGTGGCCTCGTCACCTTTGACGAGCTGTTCCGCCTTGGCGAGTCCGCCTCCGCGCATCACGGCGATACAGCGGCTGGCGGCGAGCTCGTGTTTGGCGACCTCGATCGTCGTGCCGGCGGCCTCGAGCTCCCTCACGGCGACACGCCCGACCCGGAGCTCGAGGTCGAAGTTCTCCCGCGCGAGCGCCGCGAGGCCCGTGAGTGCCTCCAGCGCCGCGTCGAGGCGCGTGGGCGGCACGAGAATGGTCGCGCCGTCGCCGCCGAAGACGAACGGCAACTCCTCGGCGATGGCCTCCTGCACGACGGAGATCGACGCCGCGCCGATCGTGTTCACATCACGGTATCGGCCGGCTTCGATCGCACGCGTCGACCCTCGCACGTCCGTGATGACGACGAACCAGTCTTCGGGAAGCGGAACGAAGTGGCGATCCTCGGTCAGCTCCTCGAATTTCGAGAACGACGCGAGGTCCGCGAAGAAGCGCTCGGGTGTCGTGTGGCTCGACATGGTGCAAGCGTAGGGCCGGGCGTTACCGCAGCCACGCATCGTGTGGGGTGAATCGCGGTTCAGAACGTCTCGAGGAAGCGCAAGAACGCGAGGACGCCGTGCCCGGTGCCGCCCTTGGTGTAGAAGCTGTACGCCTTGTCGGCCAGAGCAGGCCCCGCGATGTCGCAGTGGATGAAAGGCGCATCGCCCACGAACTCCGTGAGGAAAAGCGCCGCCGAGATCGAACCGCCCCAGCGGTCGCCCGTGTGCTTGAGGTCCGCTACGTCGCTCTTGAGTTGCTCGCGCATGTCCTCCAGCAGCGGCAGTTGCCAGAACTGCTCTCCCGACTCCTTCGCGGCCACTTGGAACTTCGTCGCCAGCTCGTCCTTCGTCGCGAAGAAGCCCGAACAATGCTGCCCCAGCGCCACCACGCACGCGCCCGTCAAGGTCGCGTTGCAGATCAGCACCGTGGGCTCGAGCTTGCGCGCGTAGGCGAGCGTATCGGCGAGCACGAGCCGTCCCTCCGCGTCCGTGTTGACGATCTCCACGGACTTGCCGTCGAGGGAGCCGAAGATGTCTCCCGGACGATAGGCGTTGCCGTCGGGCATGTTCTCCGCGGCGCCGATGATGCCATGCACCTCGACGTGGGGAGCGAGCTCGGCGACCGCGGCCATGAAGGCGACGACGTTGGCCGCGCCGGACATGTCGCTCTTCATTTCGCCCATGCCTGCCGCGGGCTTGATGCACAGGCCGCCGGAGTCGAAAGTCAGCCCCTTGCCTACGACCACGAGCTTCTTGGCCGAAGGTTTGGTGGGCTTGTAGGTGAGGTGGACGAGGCGGGGCTCGTTGGCGCTGCCCTGGGCGACGGCGATGAAGAGCTTCATGCCCATCTTCTCGATGGCTTTGCCGTCGAAGACCTTGCAGGACAACTTGTGGCTCTTGGCCACGGATTGGGCGAAGGTGGCGAGGGCGATGGGGGTGAGCTCGTTGGGGGGCTCGTTGATGAGGTCACGGGCGTAGCAGACGCAGGTGCCGATGCGGAAGCCGAGGTCGGCGGCCTTCTTGATTTTGTCGAGCTTGCCCGTGGTCAAAAGGGTAGCTGCGGTCAGCTCCGCCTTGGGCTTGCGGTCGCCCGTGAGGTACTTGGAGAAGCGGTAGGCCCCCAGGACGACACCTTCCGCGAGAGCGCGTGCCTGCTCTGCGTCGAGCTTGCCGGCGATGCCGAGTGCGAGCGACTGGGCTTTGGATGCGTTCGCCGTGCGTCCGGCGCGTGCGGCAAACGTGCGCAGCGCCGCTGGCGTCAGGTCGGCAGGGACGCCAAGCCCGACGAGAAGAAGGCGTCGTGCGGGCAGGCGACCGAGGGTTTCGACCTCGAGGGTCTGGTCCTTCTTGCCCGTGAACTCCTGCCGCTGAATGAGCTCTGCCAGGGACCCACCCAGCATTTTGTCCAGGGCGTCCACGGGGGCCGTCGCGGAAATCGTGTCTCCGGCGAACACGCCGAGGGCGAGTAGGTCCGTCGACGCCTTGGATGGATCGGTGGTGGCGCAGCTGAGCTTGAGGGGCATGTTTCCTCCGACAGGGGCAGAGCGGCCTGGACCGTCTGCAGGATGGCCGGACATCTTGCCATCATGGGGTCCGCTTCATCAAGCGCCACCCCTGCCCCGTCCAGTCCACCGCACGAAAAAAGGCGATGCTCATGACGTGCTCTCGGGGGTGGATTGCCGTATAGACTTCGACGAGATGAACAAGCTCGTCGTGACCAGGTCCTTGCTGTCCGCAGCCGTGGCTGCCGTCCTCCTCGGAGGCGTGGCGTGCGGCTCGGCGCCCCATCCGCAGCCGGTGGTTGCGCCGACGCCGCCGGTTTCGGCCACTCCGGTGAGCGATGAGCAGTTTGGCGTCGCGCTCATGCGGGTGCTGTCGGATGGAGGCGCGTCGCCCGAGCGGCTCTCCTTGTTGGGCGGGGTGGTGCGCCGGCAGTTCGCGCGGGCGGACGAGCGGTTCGCCGCGGGGCAGCCGGATCGAGGGCTCGCGGCGGTCAAGGGGGCGGTGTACCTCGTGCGGGCGGGGGAGCTGAGTCTGGAGATGCTCGACCCGAGCGCGGCCAAGGCGTTGCACGGGGCGCATGACGCGGTGGCCCCGCGTGGGCTCGAGGGGCCGACCCTGGCTTTTCTGCGACTGCAGGCCAGCGCTTTGCCCAAGGACCATCCCGACCAGGCGCGCATTCGCAAGCACATGGAGGCGCTCGAGTCCTGGATGAGGGATACCCGGCAGCGCAGCGCGGTGGAGAACGCTTCTGCTGATGCTCGCACGTTCGGAGAGCGCGCCATGCTCGAGCCTTCCCCCGAAGCGCTCGATCAGGCTCGGGCGATGACCGACCGGTGGTTGGCCGCGAGCCTCGATTTCAACGCCGCGTTCCGGCCGGGGATGGGGCGACCCAACCGTGACGAGATGATGGAAGCGTATCGTGCGCTTCGCACCGGCGCGATCATCATGGCGGGGCTGTACCTTCGTCATGGGGACGCCAAGGGCGCCACGGAGGCGCTGGAGCGCACGGACGCCAGGAAGGTCACCTCGCCCGAGTTGTTCGAGCGGCTGCAGACGGCTGCCACGCTGGACGACCCCGGGGCGTGGCGGGACCTTGCGGCGCTGTACTCGCAAGCGGCGTCCGAAGGGGACGAAGAGGAGCTCACGATGCCCCCGGAAATCGCGCAGGGGGCGACGTGGGGTGCTGCGGTTGCGGCGTATCGCTCCGACCCGACCCAGCTCGGGACGGCCGGGCCCCTGGCTCTGCTGCTCGCCGGCTACGGGATGGCCGAGGCTTCGCCCCTCGTGCTCACCACGGCGGTTCGGGCTGACCCGAAGCCCGAGGTCCTCAACACCGCCTTGCGCGTGGTCGCGGGTGTGATGATCGAGGAGGACGAAGCTCGCGACTACCCGTCCGTGCAGCGCGTGTTTGCCGCTTCCCAGGAGCTTCTTTCGGTGGCGGATGGGGTGCACGCCGTAACGAAGCTGGACCCCTCACCCGCCCGTCTTCGCGGCATGATGGCGGCCTTGCACGTGCGAAGCGGCAACCTCGCGTCCGCGCGGCCCATGCTGGAGCAATCCTTGCGCGAAGAGCCTTCTCTGGCCGGGTATGCCTCCCTCGCCGGCCTGCTCCTGCAGGCGGGTGACCAAGCGGGAGCCCTCGAGGCGGTGCGCCAGGGACTGAGCGCCCCGGACGCTGCCGAATCCCCCACCGGCCGTGCCGACGCGCACTTGCTTGCCTTCCAGGCCCACCGTGCCCGCGGCGCCGATCAGGATGCCCGAGGAGCGTTGGCCGCCGCCCTCAAGGATGCGCTCGACGCCCGCGCCCGCGCCCGAACCGATGTCGCCCACGCCTCGGCCGACCGGATTCTTGCCCGACTCGCCTATCACTTCGGTGACCCGAAGGCTTGGCAACGCGCCGTGGACCGCATGCTCGAACGCGCCAACCTCGACTCGCGCGTTCTTTCCATGGCCCTCATCGAAGCCACCTCCACCGGCCTGCTCTACAAAGACCTTCGGACCGTGCACCGGGCTCTCGACGAGACCGTCGCCGCCGCGGCACCCGAGGATACGGTCTACGCCTCCCTGTGGGCGCTGCTCGCCGAGCAAGCCTCCGGGGACACGGGAAACGGCATGGCCAAGCGCGCCTTGTCCGCTATCGATGCTGGCAATGGCTGGGTCTATCACCTCGCCCGCTTCGGCCTCGACGAGATCAATGACGACGCCCTCCGAGCCAAGGCCAGGAGCGTCGTCGAGCGCGCCGAGGCCGACTTCTACATCGCCATGCGCAAGCGCGCCCGGGGCGACACGGGCGTGGACGCGAGCCTGCGCAGCATCGCGACCGGTCCTGCCATCGACCTGGTCGAGACCCACCTGGCCCGCGAGCTGACCCAGCCGGGGTCCTGGGGCCCGCCCCCGACGCCGCTGCCGTAGGGCAGCGCCTCGGAACGAAGTGGCTAGAAACGGGCTCACCCGTTGGAGCCTTCACGCGTCTCCTTCGTGGTACGGGAGCTGTGCGCTACCGCGCCGTAAGACCTCCCACTGGCCGAGCGCTTCGGTTCCACATTCCCGGTCCCCGGTCCCCAGCTCACCAGTTGGGTACCTTCTGCGCGCTAATTCGAGCCTCCCGTCCAGACCTGGTTGACCCCGGCGGCCCCCTCACCCTAGATCCTATTATCCAGTGATTGACCCGGCGCGAGACCGCTGCCAGGTGAACCGACCCCACCCACCCAAAGGGCCAACCGAGGACCCCACGTGATCAGTCCCCCCGAACCCCCCACCATCCGTCTCGTCGCCCTGGGAGGGCTCGGCGAAATCGGCATGAATTGCCTGGCCGTGGAGGCAGACGGCAAGATCCTCGTCATCGACTGCGGCGTTTCGTTCCCCCACTCCGACCTCGGTATCGACGTCTTCCACCCTGACTTCTCGTACCTCGAGGGGCGTCGCGACCGGATTGCGGGTGTGGTGCTCACCCACGGTCACGAGGACCACATTGGCGGCCTGCCTTACCTGCTCCGCTTGGCGGACGTACCGGTGTTCGGCTCCTGCCACGCCCTCGGGTTGGTGAACGAGCGGCTTGGCGAGAAGGGGTTCGACCAGCGTCAGCTGCGCCTCAAGCCGTTCTGTATCGGCCAGGCCTTCGAGCTCGGTCCCTTCTCTATCGAGCCCGTCCGCGTCAGTCACTCGATCCCCGACGCGTGCGCTCTCGTGTTGCGCTACCAAGGCGTCACCATCGTCCACACCGGGGACTTCAAGTTCGACCCCAACCCGCCGGACGGCCATGCCACCGACGAGGCCCGACTGCGCGCCATCGGGGAGCAGGGGGTCGATCTGCTGCTGTCCGACAGCACCAACATCGATGCAGAGGGCTCGAGCGGCAGCGAGCGCACGGTCGGTCGCGCGCTTGCCGAAGCCGTGGCCGCATGTGACACGCGCGTGGTGATCGGCATGTTCTCCTCGAACGTCCATCGCTTGCGCATGGTCGGGGAGATCGCGCGCGAGCACGGCCGCAAGATCACCTTGCTCGGACGAAGCGTGCAAACCCAGGTTCGGGTGGCCACGCGGTGCAAGCTCCTCGACTGGCCTAGCGACCTCATCGTCCCCCCCGACGTCGTGGGCAGCATGGGGCGACGTCAGTCCCTGGTCATCGCGAGCGGCACGCAGGCCGAGCCGATGGCCGCGCTCTCCCGCCTGTCCGTGCGCAACCACCCGGCCCTCGCGCTCGCCCCCGACGACCTGCTGCTGCTCTCCAGCCGGATCATCCCCGGCAACGACCCCGACGTCTTTCGCATGGTCGGCAACTTCATCCGACAGCGCGTGCGGGTCATGAACCGCATCACCAACCCGTCGCTTCACGTCTCCGGCCACGCGCATCGCGACGAGCAGCGGCGAATGATCGAGTTGCTCCGGCCGAAGTACTTCCTTCCCGTTCACGGGACGCTCCACCATCTGCACCGCCATGCGGAGTTTGCGAGGAGTCTCGGCGTACCGAACGTGACGCTCGCGGAGAACGGAGAAGTGCTCGAGTTTGGCGCGAAGGGGCTCCGCAAGTGCGACGTGGCCGAGGTTGGCAAGGTGGCCACCTACAACGGGGAGGAGATCCTTCCCGGAGTCCTCAAGCATCGGGAGCATCTGGGCCGTCAGGGTGTGGCCGTCCTGACGCTCGCCGTGGACAACCGTGGGCGTCTGCTCGTGCCCCCCGCTCTGAGCACCCGAGGGGTCCTTGACGATGCCGAGGAGAGCGACGTGCTGCGCGGGGCGGTCGACAGCGTGGCGAAGACGCTCTCTTCTTGGTCGTTCACCAGCGAGTACCCCACGGATCAGCAGATCGCTGACGTGGCGGAGCGGGCCGTGCAGCGCAACCTGGACGGGCTCTCCAGCCGCAGGCCGATGACCATCGTGCACGTGGTGCGACCATGAGCCCCGCGCATCCGAAGGCATCGGGCCGCGTAAGCAAGGACAAGAACCGCGGAAAGCCGAAGTCCGAGGCTGTGGCTCCCGTCGCCGAGACCCCCGCGCCCGGCCCTACCTTCGTCGTGGAAGCGTCGCTCGCGAGCATCGTCGTGCCCAAGCTCAACACCTGGCTCGACGACCTGGCGGACGCCATCCCCCGGGTCATCCACCAGAGGGATGGGGAGGCCGTTCACGACCTGCGTGTGTCCCTGCGTCGTATTCGCAGTCTGTTGCGTATGGTCCGGCCGGTGTTCGGTCGCTTTCATGTGGGGCGCATTCGGGCGGAGATGCAGCGTACGGCAGCGGCTACGGGGGCCTTGCGGGACGAAGAAGTGCTCGAGGAGACGCTCCAAGCGCTCGACCTGGGCGCGCCCCACCGCAAGGCTCTGGCGCCCTGGCTTCGAACCCGGGCCGACAGGGAAAGCGAGTTGCGTGCGGAGGTCATCCGGCTCCTGTCCTCGGGCGCGCTCGAGGCCCCGCGTGCCGAGCTTCGCGCGCTGCTGATCTTGCCCCTTCGCCCCGGCAGGGACAAGGAAGCCCACCGTTTCGCACGACGCGTGGTGCTCGAGGCGCAGTCGCAGGTCGAAGCGTTGCGCACGGCCGACGTGGCGGATGTGCAAGGCATGCACGACCTACGTATCGCCTGCAAGCGCTTGCGCTACGCCGTCGAGGCGCTCGGGCCGGTCTTGCCGCCGGAGTTGCGTGCGTGGGTCCATGTCGCCGCCACGTTTCAGAAGGTGCTGGGCCACCTGCATGACCACGACGTCGCGTTGGAGACCGTGCGCGACGCGCCCGAGCTATCGGAGGCGACGCGGGCGGTGGTGACGGAGGCCCTTTCGAAGAAGCGTGCCCATCACGCCGAACACTACCTTGCCGAGGTGGGGTTCGCGGTCGTGGGGGGCGAGGTCGCGGCCCCTGCCGAGGAGACCAGGGAGGCGCCTCCCGTCAAGCCTCCGCGCCGGCGTGCGCCGCGCAAGTCGCCCGGCCCCAAGACGTGAAGGGGCCACGCCCTCAAGGGCGGTGTCGGATCGCCGAGGCCGGCCAGCACGTGCTGCCGTAACCGCGCAACAAGGCCGAAAACACGGCGGCCGACGGGAGCATCGTCGGCCCTGATTGCAGCGCGGTCTCCCGATCGAGGGTCGGGACCGCCTTCTCCTCGGACTGGGTAAGCGATCCGTCCGCTCTTGCGAAGTAGATGCGCGACGTGCCGTCCACGCCCAACACCACCGCATCGGTTCGGCTCGGAACTCGGAAGCTCGGGCTCAACCGCTGTCCTCCCAGGTTGTGCCACCGCCAAGGATGCTCCAACGCGCGGAGCGGCGCGCTGTGCATCAGGATCGAGAGAACCATGCGAGGGATGTCGTTGTGAGAGAGCGGCGACGTCTTGAGAAGCTCGTTAACGCGGCGAGCCTGTTGCCTTGCGAGCGCGGGGTCCGGCGAGCCGTCGAGGAACGCGTCGGGCAGAACGATCATGAAGGGCACGTGCACAATGGCAAGGGTCTTGTCCTGCGCGTCGTCGCCCTCTCGCCACAGGAAGTAGTCCGTGGTCGAGTGGTCCGCCGTTGCCACAACCAAGCTGTGGCGCGCGCTCTCGGAGCGCGAAAGCGTCCCGACGAATTGCTCGAACGCCCAGTCCGTGTACGAGAGCGTTTCGAGGCGAGAGACGTCGTCCGGGCGCACGGAGCGCCCTTCCACGGCCTTGGCAACGCGCTGACCGACCAGCTCGGGAAAGTCCTCGGGCCGCTTGAAGGGGAAGTGATTGGTCAGGGACATCGCGAAGTTGAACTGCGACTGGTCCGCGGGCTCCTTCTCGGCCTCCTCGAACGCCTGCGCGAAGACGATCCTGTCGGGCACGCTCCAGCCAGCGTGGGGCACCTCCTCCACGTAGTCTTTCTCCGCTTTGATGCGGTCGAAGCCGTGGTGGTTGAGGAACGCCAGCATGTTGTCGAACCCCGGGTTGGACCCGTAGTAGAACGCCGTACGGAACGAGGCGTCTTTGAGCACGTCCGGCAGGCACCGCAACGGAAGCAGCCCCAGGTCTCGCGCCGCGCTCAGCCCGTAAGGCATCGTGCCGAGCCCGCACGTCATCGCCGCCAAGCCCTGGGACGTCCGCCCCCCCGCTTGCAGCATGCGCTCCGCCACGATCACGTTTCCCGCGCCGTTGCGCGCCTGCTCGTACAGGCCGGTGGAGTAGGGTGCAACCTCCCGCGGCGCTCGCGCGTGCAGCGCGTGAATGTCGTCGGCCCGAAGGCTTTCGAGGGACAGCAGCCAGATGCGGGCTGGCCCTTCTCGGCCCTCGAACAGCGCGCGTGACAGGTCGTCGAGCGCGCGGTGCAGCTCGTGATGGTAGGCCGCGGACGGGTCGCTGGGGGCCTGGAAAGGCGCGACGGGGGAAGCGAGTGGGTGGGGGTTGCACGCGCCTTGCTCACGAATCTCTGGCAGGCGCTGCACGGTCGAGGTGGGCAACCCGAGCAGCGCGGCGCCCGGGTCCAGGTGGGAAGCCGGCAGGTCGAGCCGCTGGAACAGCGACAGGGAGCCGAGACGGACGTTCTCCCGGTCCATCCCGAAGCTCAGGAACACCTGCAGTGGGGACTCGATCGTGCGCCAGTTGGGAAACGAGGCAACGACCAGGGGACTGGCGCGGTGCCACCCGAAGCAGGCCAAGGAGATGGCTATCGACAGGCCGAGCACGCTGGCCCCGAGCGGGAGCGCAGCGAGGTTGTGGGCACGCAGGAGGCGCCGTCGCACGACGACGGCTGCGATGGCGAGCAGGACCAGCACCAGGAGGGTCGTGTAGGAGAAGCGGGACAGCAGAAATACGCGCGCGCCAGCCAGGGCGAAGCCGGCGTCTACGGCGTGATTGAGCTCGAACAGGGTTGGGTACAGGCCTCTTTCGATCTGGTGTTCTGCGGCCCACACGCTTCCGAGCAGGTCGATGAGGAACATGCCGGTGGTCGTGGGCACGATCGTGGCGCGGAGGGCGGCGGGGTACGTGGGCAGCCGGCGTCGGAAAGCGACGCGTGCGATCAGCGCCACGAACAGGTTCATCACGGTGAAGAGCAGGAGGAAGTCGACGGTGTCGACGGCCAGACCGGTCAGGGCATAGGCGGGCCCGTGCATTCCGAACTGGGCGAGGTGTTGCCCGAGCGCGGCGCGTGCTGGCACGTTCGCGAGCAGGATGGCGAGCCACAGGAAGCCTACGATCCAGGCTGCGGTGACGGCGCGACGTTCGATTCGGGGCGGTTCCTGGGCAGACACGGCGGGATGCTAGTACCGGGTGCCCGAAGTGAGTACCGGGATCGCACTCCGGAGAACCACAGAGGACGCAGAAGGCACGGAAGGGTGGTGCGGAGGGAGGCCGTGCGTGTTGCGGCTGACTCCAGTGGCCGCCTCTGTCGATCCCGCTCGCGCGGACCTCCCGGGGTCGGACCGTTCGGATCGAGGCAGGTCTCGCTCGGAAGTTGCGCCTGGCGTCTCGCCGCCGTAGCCTCCATGGTGCCTTCCCGCAGGCGTAGCGGAACATGTCCTACGACGAAGATCAGGACCGACAAAGCAACCCGGGGCTCGTCCCGGGCACGATCATCGCTGGCAGATTCCAGGTGGAGTCCAAGCTCGGCGAAGGCGGCATGGGAGCGGTCTATCGGGCCACGAACATCGCCACGGGGCGATGGGTTGCGCTCAAGGCCATGCACCCGGAGTACGCGCTCAAGAAGGAGATCGTGCGGCGTTTCATGCGGGAGGCGAAGGCCGCCACGGCGATCCGCCACCCGAACGTGATCGAGATCTTGGACGTGGTCGAGGCGGAGGGGGGCGAGCCCGTGATGGTCATGGAGTTGCTCGAGGGCGAGCCGCTCGACGACCTTCTGACGCGCATGGGGCCGCTGCCGCTGGGGGAGGTGGCGCGCATCATGACCCCCGTGATTTCAGCGGTGGGCGCGGCCCACGGGCTGGGGATCATTCACCGCGATTTGAAGCCCGAGAACATCTTCCTGGCGCGCGGTCCCGATGGCGGCCGGTTGACGAAGGTCCTCGACTTCGGCATCGCGAAGGTGCTCGACCCCAACCAGATCAACGAGCTTGCAACCAAGAGCGGTGCCACCCGCACCGGCTCCATGCTCGGCACGCCCCATTACATGTCCATCGAACAGGCGTGCGGAGAGAAGGACATCGATCACCGGACCGACGTCTGGAGCCTCGGCATCATCCTGTACAACATGCTCAGTGGGCATCGGCCTTACGACGGAGACAACTACGGTCAGATCCTTCGGGCGCTGATGACCACCACGCCACCGCCCATCGAGAAGCTTGTCCCCAGCTTGCCCGCCGACATCGTGGACATCGTCAATCGATGCACGGCGCGGACGCGCGACGAGAGGCCGAAGGATCTGCGGGAAGTGTACGAGGTGCTGTCGCGCTACACGCACGACACCACGACCCAAGCGCCGCCTTCGATCGCAGGCCCGCTGATGTCGCGCGAGGAGATGATGTCGGGCGTCACGCTGCAAGCCGCGAGCGTGTACGTCTCCAAGCCGAGCGGAGGCTCGGTGCAGCACCCCGGCTCCAAACGCCTCGGTCTCATCGTCGGCGTGGGTTTGGCCTTCCTCGTGCTCGGGGGGGGCGTGGGTGTCGCTCTGTCCTTTGGACGCGAAGACCCCAACGCCGTCGCCGAGCCCGTGGCTTCGTCCGCGGAACGCGTCGAGGTGGCGCCTCCCGCGACCATGACCAACCCTGTGGTTGCCGTGGTCGGCTCGACGAACGAACCGCCACCGAGCGCCTCGACGGCGCCCACGCCTCCGCCGTCGCGCACCGCGAAGACCGGAGAGCCCAAGCACGTGCCGACAGCGACAGCGACAGCGACAGCGACAGCGACTGCGAAGCCCTCGTCCACGGGCGGCGGAATCATCGAAGCCGTTCCGTACTGAGCGACCGCGAAAGGCCAGCTCGTCGCCGTGGCTTGTGGCTTGTGAATGCGACGGTAACAGGGCATTCTTTCAACGATGCGTTGTAGGGCCCTCCTCGTCGCTCTGGTTGCTCTCGGTGTGGTCGTCGCCGGCCCGTCCGTGGAAGCGCGTCCGAAGAAGCCGACGGAGGTCGAGGACCCGGTGACGGCCGAAGCGCGGGAAGCATTCCTCGCGGGGACCGCCGCCGTCAAAGCAGGCCAGTGGTCCGAGGCGCTCGTGCACTTCGAGAAGGCGGACCAGCTCAAGACCGCACCCGTCGTCACCTTCAACATCGGCTACTGCCAGCGTGCCCTCGGGCGCTACGTCCAGGCGCGGCTGTCCTTCCGCAAGGTCCTTGACGACCCCAGTGGTCTTCCCGAGGCGCAGTTGGAGGAAGCGCGCACGATGCTCGAGAGCATCGAGACGCAGGTGCTCGCCCGGGTCAAGATCACCCTGGAGCCTGCGACGGCTCGCATCTCGATCGACGGGCGCCCGCTCGTTGCGTTCGAGGGCGGTGAGCCTGGCGTCCTCGTGGCGGGCATCGCCGCCGCCGGGGAAGGAACGCCGCCCCCAAAGCCCGTTTTCGACGTCGTCATCGACCCTGGCGTGCATCTCATCCAGGCATCGCGCCCCGGGCACCAGGACGTGCTCGTCAACCAGACCTTCGCCCCCAATGCGCGAGAAACGCTGACCCTGAAGCTCGACGAGCTGCCTGCGACGATCCACGTCGAGAGCGATCAGCCCCGTGCGGTGGTGATCGTGGACGACCGCGACGTGGGATTGGCACCGATCGAGCTCACGCGACCCGCGGGCACGTACCGCGTGCAGGTTGTGAAGAAGGGGTTCGTGACCTACGAGTCGGCGCTGGAAGTAGCGCCCGGTCAGAAGGCGAACCTTCGGGCGAAGCTGGTCGCCGAGACGGAGCCCATCACCAAGAAGTGGTGGTTCTGGGGCGGAGCGGCCGCCGTCGTCGCCGGCGGGGTCACGGCCGCCTACTTCCTCACGCGGCCCGAGCCGCAGCCTCCAGACTACCAAGGCGGGTCCCTGGACTGGGTCGCGCTGCCGCGCTGACTAGACCCAAATCAAGCGCTCCTGCTCTTCGGGTATCCGAACGAGTGCGGGCTGCCAGCCATCGACTTCACTGGCCTCCAGGGCGCGCTGCAATACCTGCGGACGCTGCCCCCGGCTGCGAGACCCGGCCGGCAGCTTGCCCCTTCCCCGAACTGACCACCCACGACGCCCTCTGCGTGTATGCAGAAGACCATGCCTTGCACGGTCCCGAGGCGACCTTCGGATGGCGCTCCGTCAGGGTGATCCGTTTAGATTGCTATTCTTTTTCCCCCGCCTTCGCCTTGACTCGCTGCAGATGGCGTCGCGCCACCCCCGCCGCCGCCGCGGCCCGCGTGACATTGCCGCCGTGAATCTCCAAGACCCGCTCCACGTAGCGACGCTCGAAGGTGTCCACGACCTTCTGCCGCGCCTCGGCCAGGGGCAACTCGAGCGCAAGAACCTGGCCGATCGTATCGCCATGGGACGGAAACAGGGCGCCGTCCTCCCCCGACCCTTGCAGGCCAGTCTCTTCCATGTCCCCGATGGCCAGCCAGCGCGCCACCGCGTTGCGGAGTTCACGCACGTTGCCAGGCCAGTCGTAGGATTCCCACCTCGAAAGCAGGTGCGCCGGCAGCGCTTGCGGCGGTGTGCCCGTGAGCGTGCAGAAGTGCTGCGCCAGCATCGATACGTCCCCCTGTCGCCGTCGCAGCGGTGGTATCTCGATCCTCGTCACCGCGATCCGGTGGAAGAGGTCATCGCGAAAACGCCCCTCCTGCGCCTCACGGTCGAGGTTTCTGCGCGTGGCCGCGAGGATGCGCACGTCGATCCGCAGCGCTTTCGCCCCCCCGACCCGCGTGATCTCGGACCGCTCGATGGCCCGCAGCAGCTTTGGCTGCAACTCGAGAGGGAGATCCCCGATCTCGTCAATCAACAGCGTGCCTCCGTGGGCCCGCTCGAATACCCCCTTGTGCAGGCTGACCGAACCGGTGAAGGCGCCCCGCTCGTGCCCGAACAACTCCGACTCCACCAGGTTCGGCGCCACCGCCGTGCAGTCGAAAACCACGAACGGTCCGCTCGCCCGCCCGCTCGCCGCGTGCAACGCCTCCGCGAGGTGCTCTTTGCCCGTCCCCGTCTCCCCCTCGATCACCACCGGGATATCCGCGGCGGCGAGCCGCTCGCACAGCGGGTAGAGCCTCCGCATCGCAAGACTCGCCCCAATGACCTTGCCGAACCCCACGGCCGAAGGCAGCGCCAGGCTCGTGAGCTTCGGCCCCTCTTCCACACGCAACGCAGACACCCCGACACGCACCGTCTCCCCGCCCCGCAGGAACGCTTCCCCCACCATCACCCCGTCCACGAAGGTCCCGTTGGTCGAGCCCAGGTCCGCGAGCCGCAGAAATCGCCCCGCTATCTCCACCGCCGCATGCCTCCGGGACGCGTGGCGATCCGTCAACCGAACGTCGCACGCCGGGCTGTTGCCAATCAGCACCCGAGAGGGACGGGTCGCGTCGAGCGAGAACCGAACTCCCTGGTTCGGACCCTCCACGATCGACAGCACGTACGAAGTCTGTGGCATGTCCGCCTGCAGTCGCGGCACCGCCAGGGTCGTTGCGTCGGGGAACCCATCGTCGTCCGGTTCGGTCATCTCCGGCAGTCTAGCCCCAAATCAAGCTCTGTTCGAAGAACAGTGCCTGGGTTTGGGGCTATCCGAGCCGAAGGCGAGGCGTTTTTTGGTGAGCCGCGGTGAGCGCGGCGAGGAAGCTTTGCGAAAGCCCCCCTAGAAAGACCTAGACCCGAAGCAGCGCGGAGCGCTTGATTTGGGTCTAGCCTGATCGGACTCAGAACGTACCACCCACCAGCACCTCGCCCGGACCCAGGCGCAGATGGGCCGACGACTCCTGCCCGTCCGTGTCGCCGGACAGGAGCAACACGACGCCGACGGTTCCCGAGACCGCGGCTGCCCCCCACGCGACGTTCGTCCAGAGGCGATACTGCTTCGTTTGGTCTTGCGCGTCGGCGTCGCGGTAGCCCGAGTCCTCGTATTCTTGGAGGGAGTCGAGGGTTCGAAGACCGAGGTAGCCAGCGCCCAAGCTCAGTGCCCCGGCGCCGCCGATTGCCACCCAGCCCCAGGTCGTCGACGACCCGGAGGGTTCGGCTTTCTCCTTCGGAGGTGCAGGCGACGGCGTCTTCTTCGGATCCGCTTGGGGTTGCGCAGGCGTGACCTCGATCAGGATCTCGACCTCCTTGCCTGCTTGTGAGTCCACCTTGCGGACCACGGGGGGATGGCCGGGCTCGAGGATGCGTACCTCATGAGAGCCCGGGGTCACGTGGACCCGAAAGGGAATCTTCGCGTCTTGCACGTGGGCGACCGAGGCCGTGCCTCCCACGGGCTGTCGAATGCTCAGGACCCCAAGGGTTCGATCGAGCTGCCCGAGCCTCTCTTTCGCCGCAGTCGTTCGTTCCGCGTCGAGCCCGTCCGCCGCAAGTGCCTGCTCGTAGGCGTCTGCGGCCCGGGCAGGCTCGCCTGCCTGCTCCCACGCCCACGCTTCGTTGTACCGGGTCGCCGGGTGAGGTGCCGCTTCGTACGCCTGCTGGAAACGCCGCGCCGCGAGCGCGAAGTCGCCTGCTTCGAACGCCGCGCGAGCCTGCTGATCCAGCTCGGCAGCATTCGGCGCCCCCTGGGCCTCGAACCCCGTGCACAACGCCATCGCCAGCGCAGCTGCCCAGGTCACGGGCCCGAGGGATCGACGGAAGCTGTTGCTCATGTGACTTGCCTCATGGTCCATACGGCGTGGGGGCGAGCCCCGGTGGTTTCTTCCCCGACGCCTTCGCCGCCGGGACGCGAGCCGCCGAGGGAAAGCTCACGTCCACTTCCGACTGACCCACGCCGATCTTCGTGCTCACCCTGCGGCCATCTTGCGCAGTGACTGTCAGATCGACCGACGAACTTCGCTCGGCGTCGGTCAGCTGGATCTCCACCTCGCGCGTGGGAACCGCCAGGACCACGTCGCGCCGTCCGATCCGCACGGCGCTCATGGGGGTGCTCGCGCGAAGACGCACGGAACGGCTGTCGGTCGCGGCCGCGAAAGCCGACGCAGGCGCTTCGGCTGCGCTGGACGAGACGGCTGGCGACTCCGGCGAAACGGCGGGCGCGGACGGTTGTTGGGCAACCACCGGCTCCGGCGGCCGAGACAGGCGCAACCACCCGAACACGGTTGCGGTGACGACGCCACTCACGACCAGCCCGACCCCGAGCCACGACCGCCGCCACACCCGGGGGCGAGGCTGGGACCAGCTCGAGGACTGCTCCGTGTTGGTTTCCGCGGGGCTCGGTTCGACGGGTTCGAGCGACGCGTTGGGTGTGGCCAGGGCCGTCGCGGTCCTTTGCGACCCGGAATCGAAGCCTCCCTTCGCCTCCTCGATCGCGAGCACCGACACCCGCGTGATCTTGTCGCGCAGCGCGAGCACCGACGCGACCTGCTGCCCTCTCTTCTCGATCTTCGCGCCCACCAGCCCCCGCACGTACTCCCCTACCTCCGACGGCTCCGCCACCGGACCCAGCTCACCCCACGCCTCGACCAGCCGTCGCCGCAATTCCAGCGCGCTGGGACACCGATCCTTCACGTCGATCGTCAGCGCCGACGTGATCGCATCGTCGATCCCCCGCGGCACGTCAGGACGGACTTGCCGGATGTGCTCCGGCGCTTGCGACACCAGACGCAGCAGCGTCGCCGCTTGCTCGTGGTCGGGATACAGGCGCCGCAACGCGAGCAACTCCCATGCGACCACCCCCGCCGCCCACACGTCACACCTTCGATCCAGCGGGCGACCGAAGGCTTGCTCCGGCGCCATGTAGCCTACCTTGCCTTTGACCACGCCCGACACCGTCACGTTCACCTGGGTCGCCACCTTCGCGATGCCGAAGTCCGTCAGCCGCGCGATCCCGTCGGTTCCCACCAGCAGGTTCTGAGGAGAGAAGTCTCGATGCACGAGGTTCAACGGCTCGCCCGCGGGCGATCTCAGCTCGTGGGCAGCATGCAGACCCAGCAGGGCGTCACTGAGAATGCGAACCACGATCGATGGGGGAACGCGGGACTTGGCGGCCCGGGCGGCCCGGATGATCCCCGAGAGCGTGTCGCCCTCGACATACTCCATCACCAGGAACACGCCATGGACGTCCTCGCCCACCTCGAGCACCGGCACGACGTTCGGGTGCCTGATGCTCGCCGCGAGCTTGGCCTCGTCCACCAACTGGGTGGCCCAGACGCCGTCCTCCGTGCGCAGGTGCGGATGCATCAGCTTGAGCGCGACGTCCCGGTACAAGTCATCGACGACAGGGACGCGCGCCAGGTAGACCGTGGCCATGCCGCCCGTGCCAATGGGCAAAAGGATCTCGTACCGTCCGACACGGTCGGGAACGGCGGTGGCAGGCGACGGAGGCTCGGCGAGGGTCATACCCGATGGGGATGGTACACCGATGTCGAGGCGGTAGCCAGGAACGGCACGCCGCGGGATGCCGTCGCGAGACTCCCGAGGCGCTTCGTCTGGCGTGTGCGGGCTTTGGTTGGCAGACTCCAGGCATGACCCCCGTGTCACGCAGAGCGTGCCTTCTGGCCGCCGTCCTGGCGACGTGCCTTGGCGTGTGCGCCTGCGACCGCCCTGCGTCTGCCGAAAATTCACCCGCAGAGAGGGACAGGGAGAAGAGCGGGCGTCCGCGCAGGGGAGGCATGGACGTCACCTTTCTGGTGACCGCGGACACCCACTTCGGCGTGGGGGTGAGCGACCAGGACCCCGACTCCCGACGCAGCGTCGAGGACGCCCAGGGGATCGAGAAGCACCAACTCGACGCCATCCGCGCCATGAACGCCATCGCCGAAAAGCCCTTCCCTTCGTACGTGGGGGCGACTGTCGGGCGGCCCCTCGGTGTGCTCGTGGCGGGCGACCTGACGGACAACGGTCACCCTGCCGAGTGGCGCCGCTTCGTCCAGTACTTCGGTCGCGACGGAACCGACGGGCTGCTGCGCTACCCCGTGTTCGAGACCTGGGGCAACCACGACAAGAACTACGGATGGTACGTGCGCAGGCAGATCGAGCAGCGACACGGTCACATTCGTTACACCCTCGACTGGCAAGACTTGCACATCGTCTGTCTCGGGGAAGCGCCGGACGACGACGACCTCGCCTGGCTCGAGCGGGACCTGCGCTCCGTGGGCACCGACCTCGGGATTGTCTTGTACATGCATTACCCCCTTGCCGGACCCTTCTCCGACAACAACTGGTTTGGCAATGGCACCTTCCGCGCCCGGCTCGGCGACCTGCTCACCCCCTATCGCGTCCTTGGCGTCTTCCACGGGCACTACCACGCATCCGCGCGGTACCGGTGGCGCGGTATGGACGTGTACAACGTCGGATCTCCCAGGCACGACTACTACAGCTTTGGGGCGGTGCGGGTGACGGACGATCGGATGGTGGTGGGGTCTTGGGACTACAAGCACAGCCGCTGGGAGTGGGTTCACGCGAAAGGGATCTAGAGCTGCGTGCCCGAAGTGAGTATCAAGATCGCACTGCGGAGAACCACAGAGGACGCAGAAGGCACAGAAGGGGTGGGGGTCGGTGCGGAGGCAGGGCCACGCGATTTCAGTCGAGCGCGCGACGGCCGTTCGCCTTCACACCGTCGTCGGCCGAGAGGCGGAGAGGGACGAGCGTGGGGTCGTCCTTGGCGGCGGACGGGCGGGCATCGGTGCCGCCCATGCGGTGCAAGACGGTGCCGAGGTCGCGGCCGAGGCCGTGGCGGTGCGCTTCGTGGATGTCATAAGCGAAGCGGTCGAGGGCCTCGGTGTCGAGGGGGTCGCCGTTGAGGGCGAGTACCAGGTAAGGCAGATTCATGTCCTCGGCCACCTTGCCATACTGCGCTTCGGCGATGCGGCAGGGCATGCACTCGTGGGGGCCCACCACCACCACGCCCTGCACGAGCTTCTGGTGGAACTCGTGGATGGGTCCTCCGAGGGTGAGGCATGCCTCCCCCGTGAGGTCCGGGCTCAGGTAGGGAACGGCCGCCTCGAGGGTGGTCGGGATGGTGGTGCGCTCGCCCCACTCCAGCGGTTTGGCGCAGATTTGGTACAGCACCTCCATCGACGCGCGCTGCACCACACCCGTGACGCCGATCGACAGCGGGTTGTCGTCGTGGCGCATGCGCTGGTCGAGCACGCGTCTCTCTGCGAGGTACTGGGTGTATTCGAGCCACTCGACGAAGGGGGCGAAGCGCGCGCGAATGCCTCGTTCCTCGAGCTTTTCGATGATGAAGTCGTTGGCGAACGGGTCCAAACGCACGTAGATTTCGCCCACCACGGCCACCGAGGGGACGTCTCTCACGCGATTCTTGATGGCTGCCATGTCCCGGGCCGCGCGGCTCAAAAGGTCCCGCAGGCCCCACATGCCACCCAGCACCTCGAGCGTAGCGTTCATCGCAGTCCCCTTGGAATGCCGCTCCATGCACGCGAGGATCTCGCCCTTGTACTGGTGATAGAACGCGTTGGCCGCGCCCTTGCGACGCTCCACGGGTCTTACGTCATAGACCATGGCTTCGAGCAGGTCGTAGGCCACGAAGCCGCACCAGAGCTTGATCGAGAACTCCGACGACGTCTCGCGGAAGTAGTCGCCGTCGTCCGGAGAAAAGACGTTGACGCGGGCGTCCCAGCCCGTCTGCTCGAGGATGACCTTGTGCATGACGTTGTAAACGCCGAAGCGGCATGGGCCGGCTGCCGTGGGCATGGCGAAGGTGAACTTCTCCTGGGTGTGACGGTCGCGCTCGAGCCGGTTGAGCAAGGAGCCGGTGGTGAGCATCATCGGCACGCACTCCTTGCCCGAGGTGTACCTGCGGCCCATGCGCACGTCCTCGCGGTCGGGCATGGGTAGGCACTCGCACCGGAAGCCCTCGCTCCGCAGGCACGCGGCAGCCACCTCCGCCCCCGTTCCCATGCGAGGGATCAGGAGCAAGGACTGGTCCGCCTTCACCCGATCCGCCGGCGCCTTGGCGTCCTCGAGCGCTTTGAGGTCGTGCACCCTGTTGTGATCCGACGCGCCCGAGCGCACATCCGAGTCCACGCAGTACAGGAACGCTTCCATGCGCGTCTTGGTGCCCGCGTCGCCCGAATGGCCGTCCGTCTCCACCACCGCGAACGGCTTGCCCTGCATGAGATAGCTGTAGAAGTGGAGGGTGAAGCTGTCCGGGCCGCACGCGTAGTTGCTGCAGAATACCGAGTACAGCCCCGGCGTCCGACGAACGAAGGTCGCTGCCCGCAGGTTGCGCTGCGTGTAACCCCAGTACTGGTCGTCGTAGCGGGGGATGTCGTCCGGTACGGGAATGCAGTCCACGGGGATCGCCAGCGCCCCGAGGGCTCGCAGCAGGTTCGGTACGTTGGAGTTCAGAACATCGTTGTAGATGGTGTAGGGCCGTCCGAGCACCGCCACGGGCACGACCTCGTGATCGTGGGCGTACTGCAGCGCACGCTCACCGATCTCCAGGCAATCGGCTTCGAACTTGTGCTGGACTTCGACAGCCTTCTTCAGGGCTTCGGGGAAGCGGTGGAGAGATCCCAGGCGCTCCGCAAGCGCCTGGAGCGATTCCGTGAACCTCTGGCCGTCGTAGCCTTCACCACCGAACCGGATGATGGGCCGGAGGATCCGGCGCTTGCTCAGGTCCGCTTCGATGAGGCTTCCCACGATGTCGGGGGCTGCCTGCACCACCGGACAAAGGGTGGAGTGCACTTCCCCCTTTACGGGTGGTAGCTCCTGAATCATGGGGATGAAGGCGTAGTCCGGCTGGCTCTCGGCGAGCTCGAAGAACACGCCGTGGTACATCTGCATCGGAGCGCAATACGGGACGCGAGCGCCCTCGATGCCCTTGCGCAGAGCCTTGCCGCCGGCGTTGCGCAGCACACGGCAGTCAAAACCGAGGTTGTGCAGGAACGTGACGAACAGCGGCAGCATACCCTTGAGCGCGAACTCGTCGGTCATCGCGATGACCTGGGCGCTGCCCGGGTCCCTGCGGCAGTCACGCAAGACGGCTTCGACAAGGACCTCGCGCTCACGGAAGGGGTCCGGGGCCAGGTCCGGCAGCTTCGCCCGGCCCGCGCCACGGTCATACAGCGAGCAGTTGCCGCCCCAGAGGAACTTCTGCTTCACACCCTCCACCAGCGTGGTGAGTCGGTCGATGCGGCAGAGGTTGCCGCTCCCGCCGCACCCCTTGGTGGACTTGCAGACGAAGGTCTCCTTGGAGACCACCTGGGCGTCCATGAAACGTCGTGGATCGAGCGCTTCTTCGGCCGAGACGTGGGCCGACGCCATCTCCTTGCGGGTGAGCAGCGCGATGCCCAGGGCGCCAATCGTACCTGGGTTCGGGGGCACCACCACCTCGCGGCCGGTCTGCCGGGCCACCGCAGCAGCCAAAGCCGGGGAGCTGAACGGCATCCCTTGGCAGAAGATGCGCTGGCCAACCGTTCGCGTGCCCTTGACACGATTCAGATAATTCTGAATGACCGAATCGTAGAGCCCCGCGATGATCGCGTCCCGCTCCACCCCCTGCGAGATCGCTTCGTCGATCACCTCCGCCATGAACACCGAGCAGTGCTGCCCCAGAGAGATCCCGAATCCGGCCCCCTCCGCCAACTGGCCGAGCCGCACCACGTCATCCCCCACCCCGTCGAACTTCGCACCCTGCTCGGCGATGAAGGAGCCCGTGCCCGCGCTGCAGGCCTCGTTCATGGCCGCGTCGATCACCCGGCCGCCTTCCAGACGGATGTACTTCGCGTCCTGCCCGCCGATTTCGAAGATGGTATCGACGTTCTCGTCGATCGAAATCGCGCCCTCCGCGTGGGCCGCGATTTCATTCATCACGAACACGCGCTCGCCGCCGTAGCAGGTGCGGAGCAAGGAGCCCACCACCTCACGTCCCGACCCGGTCACGCCAAACCCGCGCACCTGTCCGAGCACGCCGATGCGCTCGACCCAGTGACGAACGAGCCGCTGCGCCGCGTCCACCGGCGCGCCTTCCGTGTTGAGGTAGCTCTCCCAGAGCGCCTCCCCCGTGGTCTCGTCAATCGCCACGGCCTTCGATCCCGTCGACCCGATGTCCAGGCCCACGTACACCCAGCGTGGCTGATCCCAAGACGTCATCTCCACACGCGGCACCCGTCGCACCCGGTCCAGCGAATCCCGCAGCGCAGGCACCCGCTCCAGCTTCGTCGCCTCCGACGTCACCAGCAGATCCGACAGCGATGCCACGTCGCTCGGGTGCTCCATCGCGTGAGATGCCGCACCGAGTGCCTCGAGCACCTCGTGCTCCGCGCGGTACGGGACCAGACGCAACCCCTTGCCGTCCAGCCACCGTTCGATCGACCGTCGCACGCGGGCCGAACGGGCCACGCCTCCGATGAGGACCACGTCGCGCGGGGCAAGGCGGGGACGCACCAGCGTCACCACGTTCTCGCAGACCGCGTCGTACAGACCCGCCAGGATGCGTGCCCGGCTCTCGCCCTTGTTCGCGAGGTGGGTCATGTCGGTCTTGAGGATCACAGGGCAGCGGCCAGACAAGGACGCGGGATCCATCACGCCGTCGCACAGCTCCGATGCTTCCTCGACGGTCAGGCCGAAGCGTTTGACGAGCTGGGTGAGGAAGTTGCCCGTGCCCTGGGAGCACCGTGCGTTCTGCTGGAACCACTCCTCGCCGTGCGCTCCGAGCTCGAGCACCGAGAAGCCGTGGGCGCCGATGGACATGACGGTCACGGCGTCGAGATCGGGATGTATGAGGCGAACGCCCCGACGCATCGCGGCCTTGGCGGGTACGCCTTCGGCGCGCACCATTCGCTGCAGGCGCCCGGTCGCCGCGATTCCCTCGGCCCCGACGAGGTCGACTCGCGACAGAAGCGCGGCCAACGTCCCGTGGGGATCCTTGTTGTGGTTGTCGAGAAGCCGAGTCGAAATCGAGACACGACCACCGTGCTTCTCGATGCCGACGACCTTGATGGATTCTGCGCCGATGTCGACGCCGAGATACTGCCCACTCATGAGAATCGGGGGCATACCGCAAGTCAGGGGCGTCCGCTGGCCGGAATGCCGTTGCCGTTGCTTTTTTTTCGTTCTGTAAAACGGATACGTTCCGTGGGAATCGAAGAGATGCCAAGCGGTTGGCCCGCCTCGTGCCCGAAGTACCAGCAACGGGCGGAGTCAGGCGCAATACGCACGGCCTGCCTCCGCACCACCCTTCTGTGCCTTCTGCGTCCTCTGTGGTTCTCCGGAGTGCGATCGGCGGAGAGCATCCGCCCATGGCCTGGCAGCGCCGCCAATGCTACACATGCGTCCTGTCGGGTTGGATGACTCACCGTGGGGAGCAAAGACAATGATGGCGCAACACCGTCGAACCCTGATCGGATGGCTTGCCTTGGGCGCCCTCGGCCTGGGCTGCTCGAACATCTTGGAGTTTGATGACGTGACGTTCGGGCCATCGACGGGAGACCCGGACGCGGGGACCGGGGGCCGTCCGGTGGGGAGCCAGTGCGGGAACGTCCCCGTGGGTGGAGCGGATTGTCTGGCCTGTGTGGACCAGTCTTGCTGCGTGGAGGCGGACGCGTGTGGTGCTGTCCCTGCGTGCGTCGCCCTTTCCCTGTGTCGAGCTGCGTGCGCGGCAGGAGATTTGGCCTGCTACGCGTCCTGTGCCCAGGTTCACAGCACCGGCGCTCCGGCCTGGCAAGCGCTGGAGGCTTGCTTCTTGGGATCCTGCCCTGCCTGCTCGGCCGGCTCGACCGGAGGCTCCGGGGGCGGCGGGACGGGTGGAGCCGGCGGAGCCACGGGCGGTGCGGGCGGAACCGGCAACACCGGCGGCACGGGCGGGGACCCCTCGTGCGCCGTTCAGGCGTCCGACCCCGCCTGTAACGACTGCATCACCACCCAGTGCCTGCAGCAATGCCAGGTCTGCTCGGGAAATACTGCCTGTCTCAGCCTGCTGGATTGCATCACCGGCTGTGGGTCCAGCACCAGCTGCCAGAGCGCGTGCGCGAACCAGTTCCCCGACGGCATTGACCCCCTCATGGACTTCGTGGGCGTGGGCGGGTGCGTGGACACCGAGTGCAGCTCAGTCTGCGACGGGTCCGGCGGCACGGGCGGCACGGGAGGCACGGGCGGCACGGGAGGCACGGGCGGCACGGGCGGCACGGGCGGCACGGGCGGTACGGGCGGTAGCACCGGCGGCACGGGCGGCACGGGCGGCACGGGCGGCACGGGAGGCACGGGCGGCAGCACGGGCGGCAGCGGCGGTTCCGTGGCCGGTCATGCCTGCTCGGTCACCGACCCGAACGGCACCGGTGACGAGGCCGGCGGCATCATCCCCGTCTGCTGCGCTCCCGATGCCTCGGAGAAGACCCTCATCGACGAAGTCTTCGTTCTGCTCAACGAGCACCGAGCCAACAACGGAAGGGCCCCGCTCTCCTATGATGACAAGCTGGAAGCGACGATCCAGGGACATTGCATTCACATGGGGGTTCATTCCTTTTTCGACCACACGGCCCCCGAGTCGGCCGTAAGCAGCCCCTGGACCCGCGCCTCCCTGTGCGGCACGTCGGCCAACGGCGAAAACATCGCCAGCGGGCAGTCGAGCCCAGCGTCCGTCATGACCAGCTGGACGAACAGCTCCGGCCACAACGCCAACATGCTCAACAGCTCGTTCACCCGTGTCGGCATCGGCTACTACCAGGGCTACTGGGGCCAAATCTTTGGCATGTAGACGGGATCGCGTGGACGGAGCGCCAACGGCCAAACGGATGAACAGGGGACCGGGAGCCGGGAACTCTGAACGGACGCAATCGTTCGTACCCTGCTGCCGGCTCCGCACTACCCGTTTGGCTTCGGCGCTGCGCGCGGTCCGGTCCTTACGGTGGTATGCCACCTCGGGTCGCAGCTCCCCCTAAGCGAGACCGGCGGCACGGGACGAGCATCGGAATGACGAGGACCTGCCGTGGGTTCTCCAAGCGTTTCGTCGGACCCAACACATGGACTCCATCACACAAGGATTGCTCGGGGCGGTCGTGGCCCAGGCAGCGTTCGGAAAGAAGCTCGGACCCAGGGCCATGCTCGTCGGCGCCCTGTGCGGGGTCTTGCCCGACCTGGACGTGGTATCCGGAGCGTTCGGTCCCTGGGCCAGCATGATTCACCACAGGGGCATCACCCACTCCGTCTTCTTCGCGGCGGCCATGGCCCCGCTGCTCGGGTGGGCCGCGTGGCGCGCCAATGGGCGGAGAAGCGACGTTCGCACCTGGGCCCATCTCTCCTTCTGGTCGGTGGTCACCCATCCCCTGCTGGACCTGTTCACCAGCTATGGCACCCAGCTGCTAGCCCCGTTCAGTGACCGACGGTTCGCGATCGATGCGATCCCCATCGTGGACCCGATCTACTCCGTGCCCCTGCTCTTGTCGGTGATCGTAGGGTTGATGCTTCGACGCAGCCCTCGGACGCTTCGGCTCGTCGGTGCCGGCGCCCTCGTCTTCACCACGGCCTACTTGCTCTTCGGTTGGGCCCAGTCCTTACATGTACAGAGCGTGGCGAAGCGGCAGCTGGCCGACGAAGGGTTCGTCGTGGAGCACTTGCGCCTGCAGCCCGTCATGCTGGTCTGGATGTGGCGCGTGTCCGCGCGCGACGCGCAGGGCAACCTCCGCGTGGGCGTTCTGTCCACGTGGCGGCCCAGCCCGATCTCCTTCGAGCGCATCGACCGACCGTCGCACCCGCTGGTCGATCAGGCCCTCGCGAGCGAACGCGGCCAGGTCTTTCGCTGGTTTGCGGACGAGATGATCGGTGTTCGCATCGAGCAGAACGAGCAGGGCACGAGCGTGTTCCTGGACGACCAGCGTTACGGCTCCGCCCTCGAGCCGACCCGAACGTTTTGGTGCGCGCACGCCCAGTTTGACCACCAAGGGCAGCTGACGGACATGTCGCGCGAGCGTCGATCCATGGGGCGCCTTCGTTCCGAGCTCGGGGCTACCTGGAACCTGATGTGGCAAGGGACCACGCCGACAGCGGTCGGGTCAGCCTTGCCGGTGCGCAGTGACCCCATGGCCTCGGCGCCACCGTAGGCTGCCGTCACTCCGTTGCGGAAAACGGAATGGGTCCCTCGTGAGGTCGCGTGTGAAGCAGCGCCTGCAGGTTTCCCTTTGCGGACCGACCTACCACCCACGTGTCGCCGGGCGCCCTGGGCCACACGTCGACCGCCGCGATGGCACTCTGGTCGGAGGCCTTGGGCAGGGGAACCTGCGCCCAGGTCGCGTTCTTGCCCGTCCACACCTCTCCCCCGCGGGTCACGGCCCATAGCGTACCCTCCGCATCAGCCGCCAATCGCGTGATGCCGTCGCGCATTGGCGTCTCCTGCAGGGACCACCCATTGCCCCCCATCGCGGCGAGATACGCAGGCCGATCGCCAGGCGCGACGCCCGCGGCGAAGGCGGTGGTGGGGTTCAGCGCGACCAAGCTCGATAGCTCGACCCCTTCGCTCTGGGGCAATGCGGAGACCTTGCCCTTCTTGGCCCCCGGTTCCCACAGTTCCACCGCCAGACCCGTTCCCGCATCGCAGTGCTTGCCCGCTGCCAGCACGTGCCCCGAGACAAGGATGGCCGCGCGCTCGTGCAGGACCGCGGCGGCGCACCCTTCCTTGTCCGGGGACGCTTTCTCGGGCACAGGCACGGGGTCGAGCGGGAACCCCGCGATCACCTGGAACGACGGCTTGCCTGTCTCCACCTGCCGTACCAGCGAAAGGACGCGTCGCAGGTTCCATCGGCCGAAATCGCGAAGCTCCGTCGACTTGGCCGTCTGCATCTTGCTCTTCCACCGGGTGCCGTCCCAGAAGAACAGCTCGGTTCGGCGACGTTTCTGGTCCGTGCGTGTGGCCACGGCGAAGGCCGTGTCAGGCCACACCCCGACGAGCGACACGCTTTCGTACGCATCGCCCGTGGGCAACCCGCGGTTCGGACCCCGGTCGAAGGACACGTGGTCGTCCCGGACCAAGAGCACCCTGCCGTCGACGAGCAAGAAGCCCACGGTTCCGAGGGGGAAGAGGTGCAGGGATGCAGGGTGTTCGCCGGCGATGTGAAAGGGAGAGGGGCCGAGGACCGGCGCGACGACGGGCGCGACGGCGGGCGCGACGAATGGAGCGGGCGCGGTCGGTGCGTCGGCGGGCGCCGTGCTTTCTGCAGGTGGCGCGGGCGGTGGGGAGGTGGGAGGAGGTTGCGACGGGGTGACCGAGCCACCACAACCGAGGGCGGCGAGGACCGCGAGGGTCAAGGCGCATTTTTGTGGGGAATAGGAAAACACCTCGCGATCCTGCCGCCAAGTGCGCGGACCGAGCAAGAAAGGTGCAGGGCGCCTCGAAGGCTCATCGCACGCACGCCCCGTGGCTGCGACGACACGCCCCATCCTTGCGACAAGCTTCCGACAGCCTGCAATCCAGGTCCGAACCGACGACGCAGAACCCGAAGGACGCCGTGCAGCGGCCATGAACACGGCACACCGGATCGACGGCACACGTGTCGTCCGTGTGCGCGGCGAAGCCCAGGAGCGAGGCAAGGAAGACACCGGCCGTGATGATCAATGCGGTCCACAGGGTGTTGTGACGGGCTTCCACGACGTCGTCAGGCTACCGCATCACGATGCCGTCGGATTTTTTCTTCCCGCCTCCACCACCCGCGTCGCGGGCTCGTTTTCCGAGTGCAGAACCCATCGACAGGGTTGTCCGTTCGCGCTACCTCCCATGCATGCGTAACGCCCTCTTCACGCGGCCGACCCGTTTCGCCCGATGGCTCGCCTCCTTGTCTCTCGTCCTCGCGGTCGCTGGCTGTGATCAGAAGCCTGCACCCGCCGAATCGCCGGCCCCGGACAAGGTCGTGGCGGCTGTCGCAACCACGACGGACACCCCTGCTGCGGCCACACCTCCCGCCGAGCCGGCCGCGTCCGCGGAGGCGCCGGCTGCCCCTTCGGTGAGCGCTGCCGTCGTGGCGAAGACGGACCCCGCCGCCAAGCCCGACGGCAAACCTGCCGAGGTGAAGCCCGCGGCTTCCGTGGAGTCCGAACCGAAGAAGGGCGCCGACGCCTCCGCCGTCTCCTTCACGGCGTGGCTCCAGTCTTCGGGCGCCTACGAGGCCGGCAAACAAGGCAGCGTGACCGCGGTCCTCGTCGCGAAGGACCCCTACAAGTGCAACGACAAGTACCCCTACAAGTTCAAGCTCGATGCCCCTAGCGCGGGCGTGTCCTATCCCCAGGACGTCGTGCGCGGCATGCAAGTCACGCCCAAGCGATCCACCCTGACCATCCCCTTCGTCCCGTCGCAGGCCGGCCCCGCCACCGTCGCAGGAACACTCTTCTTCTCCGTGTGCACGGACGAGCGCTGCCTCATCGAACAGACCAAGCTGTCGGTCACCGTCGATGTGAAGTAGGCGCGGCTTTCAGACCCCCATCCGTCTCGATCGGTAGGCCAGAAGCTCGAGGTTCTCCTCGACGTGGGCGACCTGGCTCATGCCCACCAGGGCCGTCGCCACCTCGAGGGATCGAACGAACTGCAGCGCAAGCAAGCTGTCCTTGTCGAAGCCCGGCAGTCGTTGGCGCACGTGCCCTGGCAGACCGCGGGCCAGTCTCCCCTGCAGCAACGACCCGCTCGCCACCACGTGAATCCCGTGTGTGCGCGCACAGGAAAGCAAGGGTACCCTCCTGCCCCGCACCCGCTGCGTCGGCATGGACGCGGCCTCCCGCATCAACAAGTTGATCGGCGCCTGCACGAAGCGGAAGTGATGGTCCGGTCCCCCCACCTCCGTCGCGATCCCCACGATGCGCGTCAGATCGAGGGACTCCCCATGCTCGCGCGGAACGCGGAAGCCGTTCCACGTCGCCACGCCGTACGCACGAACACGCCCTTGGGCCACCTCCGCTTCGAGGACCTCGAACGCCGCGCGCAGCCTGCCCTCGAACGCGTCCTGATCCATCCGCGGCCGCTGCGTCTCCGGGTTGTGCACGTAGTACACGTCCACCGTCGACAGTCCGAGGTTGTCCAGGCTTCGACCCACTTGGTCCCGCAGGAAGGCCGGCGCCATGCAGTGGCACCCGTCCACCAGGTCGCCCTCCCCAATCAACCCCGGCGTCTCGTAGTTGTCTCGCACGAACGCCTTTCGATCCGACGGCGGTGTGGTGTCGTAGGGCAGGTAGCCCCCCTTCGTGCAGACGACGACCTCGTCTCGTGCGAGGGAACCGGCCGCGATCTGCTGCCGCAACGCACGGCCGACAGCGCGCTCCGCACGCATGAACCGGTAGTTGATGGCCGTGTCCACCACGTTGATGCCGCGCTGCAGCGCCAGCTCGATTGCCGCGACGTAGCGGTCGTCGGTCTCGTCGTCCGCGGCGCCGAGGTAGGTGCCGATTCCGAGGGTGGACACGACGAGGTCCCCCACCGCGCGGAAGTGACCCGTGGCCTGTGCGTTCGGGAAACGTTCTGCGTACCGCGTCGTTCCTTCTGCTGTGGCGTGACCTTGCATGAGAGGCAGCATTGGGCCCCTCTCGTGCGGGTGCAAGAGATGGCTCCTCCGTCCTACGCGTCGGGGTCGACCGGTCCGCGGGGCAGGCGCTTTCCGTTGAGGACGACGCCGACCCAGGTCGGTCGCACGAGCAGGTGGTAGCTTCCGATCAAGAGCGGCGTGCTCACGGCGAGCACGAGGGCGAGCTTCAGGTACCATCCGGCGGACCAGTCGCGCAGCACGACGGACAGGGCGATGACGAGCGGCAGGTGGACGAGGTAAATCCAGTACGAGGCGTCTGCGAGGTAGCGCCAGGTGCTGCTGGGGTCTTCGAAGAAGCGTTGGAACGCGCCGAGCAGTCCGAGGACGAAGCCCCAGGCGATCGTGCCATAGAGGAGGAAGTAGGTTGTTCGGAACCCCAGGCCGGCGTCGTAGTGGGCGCGGTAAACGAGGTAAAGAAGGCCGGTGATGGGCACGAGCAGGGCCGAAGCCACCCCTAGGTGCAGGGCCCATCGGGAGCGGAGGGTCGAGAGCAGCGACGGGGTGCGGTGCAGCATCCAGCCGAACAGGAAGAACGTGCCGTAGAACAGGATGTGCGCGGGGCGTGGGACGAGGCTGCGATCGACAAAGTCGACGCCCCATCCTCGCATCAGCAGCAGCACGCACGCCGTGGGAACGGCCATGCCGAGCACGCACAGGGGGGAGCGCACCAGGCGTTCGAAGAGGGTGTCCAGGGACTTTCGACGATGGCCGTTGGGGTCGAGAAAGCGGACGAAGAACCACCGTGCGGCGAGGCCGAAGACGTAGAGCAGCAGCAGGTAGTAGAGGAACCACAGGTGGATGAGGCCGACGCCGCGTCCGAGGAAGGGTGGGGTGAACGCGGCGAAGAGGGCCGGTGCGAGGTCGGCCCCGGGCAGGGTGCGCACACCGCTCCATACCCACAGGAAGCGCACGAGCGGGTACAGGACGATCCACCCGGCGACCAGGGGCAGCAGGACGCGTTTGGCTCGGTGCTTCAGGAACGGCCCCGGCCCGGCCCGATGAAACACCAGGCGTGCGAAGAAGCCTGCGATCAGGAAGAAGGCGGGCATGCGAAACGAGTGGATCGCGTAGATGACGAGCGTGAGCGATACCGACCGGGAACCGTCCACCACCGCCCACGGAAAGAGAACGTGGATGTACGGAAGGGACGCGTGCAGGAAGACCCCGAGCAGCATGGCGAACGCCCGGACACCGTCCAGGGCATGATAGCGGGGCGCTCGCAGCGGTTGGGTCATGGGGGGCGAATTCCGACGTCCCGACGATAGTCGCTCGGTCCGCGTCGATCCACCGGCGATGCGTAGCCGCTATCGTCTCGCATGGCCTATCCTCTGGGTCATGGGCATCTTCTCGTTCCTGTCCCCGACGAACTGGCGCGCCATGGGCGAAGCGCTTCAACTCACCGCCTACGCGCCGACTGCGACCTACACGACAGGCATCAGCTTCCGCCAGACACTGCGGTGCCGGGGGGTGCCTGCCTACGGTGAGCCGTCGTTCCGCGAGTGGTTCCACGGTGTCCGGCGCGGGGTCGACGTGTTGGTCCTGTCGTACGAGACGGGGTCCGGGAGCACCTCCACGACGTGGACTGCGGCGATCGCGCGCATCGACCCGCCGCTGTTGCTCGGGCTCTCGATCAAGGCCCAAGGCTTTCTGGACAAGCTTTTCGGCGCCTCGGACATCCAGATTGGCGAGGCTGGGGCGGATCGGGACCTCGACATCCGCGCCTTCCATGCCGAGCGCATCCCGGTGCTGCTTTCGCCTTCCGACCCGGCGTGCCACGACGTGCTGCTTCGCATGCGCCAGCTCGCCTCGAACACGGCGCTGTACGTGGGTGACTCCCTGGTCGAGGTGTCCGATCAGGGCACCCTCACGGACCCGTCGCGAGTGGCTGGCTTATTGGACGCGGCCATCGACCTCGCCGCCTGGTTCGCGCAGCGCCGTCGGGTGGTCCCGTTCCTCGCGTCCGAGACGGCGCAGCACCAACGGTGGGGGCAGTTCGCCACGGCGCGTCGTTTCACGTTCGACCCGTCGCGGATGAAGCTGGTGGGGGAGTGCGCGGGGAGCCTGGTGGAAATCGCACTGGAGACCGATTTACAGCGGGTCAGGACGGCGGTGACGGTGCGGTTTCCCCGTGAGGTGCACGTGGGGTTTTGCGTGACGCGGTCCGGATGGCCGGGGTTCTTGCAGGGGCTCTTCAGCCAGGACATCAAGGTGGGGGACCGGGCGTTCGACGAGGCCTACAAGGTGACGGGGCATCCGGAGCAGGCGGTGCGGCAGGTGCTGGCGCGTCCTGCGCTGCTGAAAGCGCTGGTGCTGCTGGGGCAGAACGCTTGCGACATCGAGCTCAATCACCGCGAGATGTTCTTTCGGGTGGAGGGTGCAAGCGAGAGTGTCGAGCAACTCGATTCCCTCGCCTCGCTGGCGGCGACGACGAGCCAGCAGTTGTTCGAGAACGTGAGGGACCTCGGGCCGTTTCGGTGAAGGGAACGCCGTCAGTCGTACCAGGTGCAGCGACCCGCCACGCAGCCACAGCCCGCGACCTGGGGCGTACCGCATTCGCAGGTGCTCGCTCCCCCGGAGACAGCGGGGTTGAAGCACAATTCGCCCCCGCACCCGCCGGACACGCAGTCGTCGTCGGTGGCGCAGGTGTCACCGCTGTTCTTGATGCAGAGGCCCTCCACGGGGGTCCTGTCCGTTGCGGTGCCGCAGCACGTCTGGTTGAATGCCTCGCAAGCCCCCGGCAAGGTCTGCATTCCCAGGTCCTCGCAGTTGGCGCCGAAGCCGACGTCCATCGGGTCGGACAGGCAAGTTCCGCCGATTGCCTCGCAGGCGGCGGGCGGGGGAGCGGCGCCGCAGCACGTCTGGTTGAATGCCTCGCAAGAGCCCGGCAAGGTCTGCATTCCCAGGTCCTCGCACAGCGCGCCAAAGCCCGGATCCCCGGGGTCGGACAGGCATGTACCGCCGACTGCCTCGCAGGTGGCGGGCGGGGGAGCGGCGCCGCAGCACGTCTGGTTGAATGCCTCGCAAGAGCCCTGCAACGTCGGTCTGCCGAGCGCCGCGCAGTTCGCACCGAAGCCCACGTCCATGGGATCCGACATGCAAATCCCGCCGATTGCCTCGCAGGATGACGCGCAATCGGGGTCCGGCAGGGGACAGAAGTCGTCGCAGAGGGCCCCATCCGCGTACCAGCCGTTCGCTTCGCAGTAGTCGACGGGCCAGTCGGCCTTGTCGGCAGACTTCACGTCCTCGCGGGACAGCTTGTCGGGGCTGCTGTCCGCCCCGTCGTCGGAGGGGAGACTCTCTCCTCCACATGCGAACAGGGGGAGAGCCAAGGTGAGGACAAACCAATGCTTCTTCGTCATGACGACACTCCATGCTTCGGTTGTTTGGGCGGCGCGCGTCAGGGCGCCGCGATACAGCAGGTCGTGTTGAACGCCTCACACGTGGCCTGCAACGTTTGCTGTCCGAGGGCCTCGCAGTCTGCTGGGAAGCCGACATCCATCGGGTCCGAGAGGCACGCCCCGGCGACCTGCGCGCAGGCGGGGGAGAGCCCGCTCACCCCCCCGCGACTGACCAGCGTCACGGGGCGACGGTCCACGTCGGGCGTCCCGATCTGAATGAGCAGGATCTCTTCGCTGCCGGCCGCCCCGTACGCCCGCACCGTGACCGAAGCCGAGCCTCCCGCGGGCACCGTCACGTCAGGCGCCTCCACGGCGAAGGCGTCGGACGGGACACGCAGTCGAACGTCGGTGATGCTGGCCTCGGCACCGCACCGGTTTTCGATCAGGATCGAGGCGGAGGGCGGTTGGGAGCCCGTGGGCAATGGCAGGACCAACTCCGAAGCCGGCGTCAGAGATAGACAGGCAGCGAGCGGCCTTGCGGCCAGAACCGCAGGCCCGGCTTCGACCGGAATGACCACGTCGACAGGTTCCGAGCGGCGTTGTCCGGACCGCACCTGCAGGCGCACCTCGTCGTTCGCGAGGCCTTGCACGGTCAGGGCGAAGGAACCGTCGGCTTGCACGTCGGCGAAGACGGGGGCCTTGGTGTCGTCGATGTTGACGGCCCAGACCTGGGCTCCCGGTTCTGCCGATCCCGGAGCGCCCACGACATCGACGTCGATGGTGCTCATCAGCATGTCGGGGGCGAGGGTGATGGTCTCGGTGGCGGGGGGATCGAGGGGTTCGACGGAGGGGGGTTCGGGCACGGGGTTGATGCCACAGCTCGACAGGCTGGTGAGGTAGACCAGCAGAGGGAGGAGGGGCGTGGTGCCACGAGGAGCCATCGCTCTTGGAGATTGCAAGGGGTCGGCCAAGGAGTGCAAGGGGGAAGAAACCCGGGGCCAAACGCACGGAAGCCGAGGGATGATCTGTTCCAAATTGTACCACTCCGCACAGAGGAGGCTACAACTGGTACAGTTCGGTGCATGGTCGCCCCGGGCACTGTCCTGCAGCACCGCTACGAAGTCCTCCGTCCGCTCGGTCGGGGCGCATCGTCCTCCGCCTTGCTCGCTCGCGACCTCCTTCGCCGCGACCTCGTCACCCTCAAACTCCTGCACTCCACTGACCCCGTTCTCACCTCCGCCCTCCGACGTGAGTTCGCCGCTCTCGTCGGCCGCTTTCACCCCCACCTGCCTCTCGTCCGAGACCTCGAAGCCCAGCCCGATCACCTCTTCTACACCGCCGACTTCGTGGACGGAGTCACTCTCACCCACTGGGCCCGAACCCGCCCCGAGCGCGACGTTCTTGCCCCGCTCGCTCACGTCCTCGATGCCCTCCACTTCCTGCACCGCATCGGCATCCGGCACGGCGACGTCAAACCCGACAACGTCCTCGTCACCCCCGAAGGGCAAGGTGTGCTCATCGACCTGGGCTGCGCACGCCCCTTGGGGCTTTCCGTCGACGTCGTCTCCGGTACGCCGCCGTTCATGGCTCCTGAAGTGCTGCGAGGGGAGAACATCGACGCGCGCGCCGACCTCTTCGCTTTCGGTGTGACTTGCCGCGCGGTGCTGAAGGACCCATCCCCCGCCCAGTCCGCTTTGCTTCGTCGCCTCACGGCTGAGCGACCGGCCGACCGGCCGAGTGATGCTTCGGAAGTCAACGAAGCGTTCGGTTTTGCCCCCTTCACCGCGGGGCCGCCCCGGGGCCGCCTCGATCACATCGTCGGCAGAGAGGCGCCGTTGCAGGCGTTTCGCGATGCGCTCCGTGGGCTGCAGCAGCGCAGCCCCCACGCCCGATGCCTCGCCATCCATGGCCCGGACGGCGTCGGTCGGAGCCGCTTGCTCCAGGAAATGAAATGGGAAGCCCAGCGGTTCGGGGCCGTCGTGGAGGGCGATTCCCGTGCGTCCGACGCGGTCGAAGGGTTGCTCGCGCGCGCCCTCGGTCGCACACGGCTCCACGCACCGGGCGTGGCAGGCATCCTCGAAGCTCGCCGCGAGCTTCCCCTGCGACCCGAACCTGTCGTGGTCGTCCTCGACGACACCCACCTTCTCGCCCCCGACCAGAAGGAATTGCTAGAGGCATGGCTCAGGCTCCTCGAGCCAACGGACCCTTGGCTCCTGCTGCTCACGGGCCGGGATGAACCGTCGCTGCGCAGCCGCTCCATTCTATCCTGCCACCTCGATCCACTTGACGAGCGCTCGCTCGCCGCCTGGACGCGCGGACTGCTCGGTCCCGAGACCGTTCCTCACGTCTTGCGTCTCACGGGCGGGTATCCGGCTGACGTGGAAGCCCTGTTCGACAGGGTCCTCCGAGGTGAGATTCCCGAATCGGACTTGCCCCACGCTTCGGCCCAGGCCTCTCCCGGGGACCTGCTCCTGTCCTTACCCGAAGAAGCGAAGCTCGCGCTCGGCTGGATTGCTGTCGCGCCCTGCGACGACGCCACGCTGCGGTCCTGCTGTGACGCCTCCTCGGGCGTGCTCGTCGACCTGCAGCAGCGAGGTTGGATCGTGCGCGACGGGCGAACCTGGCGGCTGCAGCGTGGCTGGCTCGCCCCGCAGGTCCTGGCCTTGCTGGACGAGGCTGTCGTGGCGGGCATCCATCGATGGCACGCGGCGCGAGAGGGCACGTCGACGCCGGACCGAGCGTATCACCTTGCGAGGGCGGGAGAGTTGGACCGGGCGGGACGGCTCGTGTTGGAGCACGAGGCTGAGATCGAGGAGACCCCGCGTGCGTGGCGACGTGTGACGGATGCCTTGCGGGGGAGAGCGTTAGCGTCGGAGGTGCAGGTAGCGTGCGCTCGAATCGACAGGCTCTGTGGCCGGTCGGATCAGGCGTTGTCGTGGCTGGCTCGGGCGCTTCGCTCTCGTCCGGGCTCCGCGTTGCGTGTGACGTGCAGGACGGAGGCGGCGCTCTGTCATCTCGCGGCCGGCAAGCTCGGCAGGGCAGGGAGGGCCGCGCGAAGGGGGCTGCGGGAGGTGGGCGGGCCGGAGGCCAGGGCTGCTTTGCTGGACGTGAGTTGTCGGATCGGGGTCCAGCTTGGCGATTACGAGCGAGTCATTGCCGACGGCGTGCAGGGGTTGGAGCTTGCGACATTGCCGTGCACGCGGGCGAAGCTGCACGAGGGTTTGGGGATCGCGTACACCTACCTGGGGCAGGCGGAGCAGGCGGCCGATCATCTCCGCAAGGCCGAGGCCGAGCACCCCGACGCGATCGCGCCCAGGGAGCGCGTGCGCCTTCTGTCCTTCTCCGCGATCCTTGCGTACCGGCAGGGCGACTTGCCTCGCGCCATCGACGGCTACCAGCAAGCGCTGCAGTGGGCTGAGCGGCACGGGCTGGCGGACCACATGGCGGCCGCGGCCATGAACCTCGGAACGGCCCAACAGCAGGTGGGCGAGTGGGGAAAGGCTCTTGCCTCCTACGATCGCGGGCTGCAGATCGCCCGGGCCATTGGCAAGGACAACACCGTGCGCACCTTGCGCCTGAATCTTGCGAATCTGTACGCGGGAGTGGGCGCATTCGATCGAGCCCGAACCCTGGTCGCCATGCTGCGCGAGAGTCGCGACCTGGGCTACGTGGAAGCCAACGTGGAGGCCCTCGAGGCCGAGCTTCTCGAAGCGGAAGGCCGCCGCGAGGATGCGGCGCGTGGGTTCGAGCGAGCGGAGGCGCTTTTCGCCCAGCAAGGGGCGCTGCGAGAGGTGAGCGAGATGCGCTGGCATCGCGTCTCCCTGATGCTGGCCCAGGGCCACCAGGAGCAAGCGGAAGCGCTCCTGCGAGATGTCCCCCGAAACCCGAGCGACCCGCCGTCGCTCCCGCCGGACCTGCTCTGTCGCTGGCACGCCATGCGCGCCCGGTCGCTCCTGCCCAACCGTCCCATCGATGCCCTGCCCGAGGCCCAGCAAGCGGTCACATGGGCAGCCGCATCCAAGCAACCCGCCCTCGAGGCGGAAATGCGGACGCTCATCGCCGACGTCTACCATCTCCAGGGAGCCTTCCAGCTTGCCCAGGACCATCGCCTTCATGCGCTTCGCTCGTGGGAAACCATCGCAGTGGGGCTGCCCGAGCCCCTTCGCCCCGCGTTCTGGTCTCACCCGGTTCGCCACACGCTCTCACGCTCACAACAACCCGATCCCGCCCCCGCCCCCAGACAACCCCGTAACCTCGTTCGTGTGCTCGAGATCAACCGTCGTCTGAACTCGTCCCTTGCCGCGGACGACGTTCTGTCCTGTGCCCTCGATGCGGCCATCGAGCTGTCGGAAGCGGAGCGAGGCTTCCTGCTCGTTCGCCCCGAGGCTGGGGGCAAGCGTCTCGATGTGGCGGTGGCGCGCAACCTCGATCGTGAGCGTATCGGACGTTCCCACCTGAAGTTCAGTCGAAGCATTGCGGAGAACGTGGTGCGGACGGGGCAGCCTGTGTCCACCACGGACGCCCTCGCGGACGAGCGATTCCGCGCCAACCAGTCGGTGCACGCGATGCGGCTTCGTTCCGTGGTGTGCGTGCCGGTGACCGCGCCGGAGGGCGTGCTGGGCGCGATTTACCTCGACCATCGCTTTCGCAAGGACCAGTTCGACGACGACGTGGTCCAGCTGTTGCTCGCCTTTGCCGATCAGGTGGCCATTGCGCTGCGCAACGCGCGGCTCGTGAGTGACCTGGAGCGACGAACGCAGGCGTTGCAGAAGGAGCAGGAGCGTGTGCAGGAGTTGCTCGAAGGGCAAGCGGCCGAGATCGATCGGTTGTCGTCGGAGGTTCGAACGCGGCAGGAGGCGCTCGAGCTTCGGTACGACTACAGCAGCATCGTGGGTGCGAGTGCCCCGATGCAGGCTGTGTTTCGCGTGCTCGACCGCGTGACCGACACGAACATCGACGTGCTGGTGCAGGGCGAGAGCGGCACGGGCAAGGAGCTCGTTGCGCGTGCGTTGCACTTCAACGGACCGCGACGCCAGGGGCCGTTCTTGTCCATCAACTGCGCGGCGCTTCCGGAGAACCTGCTGGAATCGGAGTTGTTCGGCGTGACGCGGGGTGCATTCACCGGGGCGGACCGCGATCGGGAGGGCCTCCTCGCGAGCGCGTGCGGCGGCACGCTATTTCTCGACGAAATCGGGGAAATGCCCCTCGCGATGCAGGCCAAGCTCCTGCGCGTCCTGCAGGAACGGCGCGTTCGGCCCCTCGGCTCCAACCGGGAAGTGCCCGTCGACATCCGCCTGGTGTCGGCCACCAATCGTCGCCTCCTGGACGAGGTCTCGGCGGGCCGGTTTCGGGAGGACCTCTACTATCGCGTCGCGGTTGTCGAGATCCGGTTGCCGCCTTTGCGGGAGCGACCGGACGACATTCCCGCGTTGTGCACGCACATCCTCGAGCGCGCGGCAGCATCCATGGGGGGCAAGGTCGTTGGGGTGCGGGCGGACGCGCTGCGGGCGTTGATGCACCATCCCTTGCCCGGCAACGTGCGCCAGCTCGACAACCTGTTGCGCAGGGCGCTGGTTCTGTCGGAGGGACAGGCCATCGGGTTGCCCGACCTCGATCTGACCCCGGTGAGCAGGTCCGACTCCCGAAAGATGCCGCGGGATCGGGCGGCCTTCGAACAGGAGGAATCCGCGAGAATCCTCGCCTGCCTCGAGGAGCACCGCTGGAACGTGTGTGCGGTGGCCCGGGCCCTCGGGATGCCGCGCAACACCCTGTACCGCAAGCTTCGCAAGTATCGGCTCCAGAAACCGTGACCGCGATCCGTCCTACCGCACCCGCCTACGCTTGCATCACGCGCCCCACGGTGCAATTGACAAGACCTCGCTCATGCTCGGCGGGCCCGCCCGTCGTTTCCGTCGACTTTCAGGAGGCACCATGACCAGTCCGCTTGCGAACCTCGAGCCCAAGTTCCTCTGGCAGCACTTCGACCAGATCCGCCAGATCCCGCGTCCCTCCCGGCACGAGGAGGCCATGCGCAACCACGTCAAGGCGTGGGCCGGCGAGCGCAAGTTCGAATGGGTCGAGGACAAGGTCGGCAACGTCTGCGTTCGCGTCCCTGGCACCAAGGGCCATGAGAAGGCTCCTATCATCGTCATCCAAGGCCACCTCGACATGGTCCCCGAGAAGGACAGCGACTTCACCTTCGACTTCACCAAGGACCCCATCCCTTGCCGCGTCGACGGTGACTGGGTCATCGCCGACAAGACCACCCTCGGTGCCGACAACGGCATCGGCCTCGCCGCCGCCATGGCCGCCGCGGACGATCCGCAAGTCGTGCACGGTCCCCTCGAGTTGCTGTTCACCGTCGACGAGGAGACGGGCCTCACGGGCGCCACGGACCTCGACGGATCCATCCTCAAGGGCAAGACGATGCTCAACCTCGACTCCGAGGAGGATGGCGTGCTGTTCGTGGGCTGCGCCGGCGGCTGCACTTCCGAGATCTTCTTCGACCTGCCTCGCGTCGCCGTCCCCTCGGGCCACACCGCGGTGAAGGTCGAAGTCACCGGCCTCAAGGGCGGTCACAGCGGTCTGAACATCATCGACAACCGCGCCAACTCCATCAAGGTCCTCTGCCGCGTGATCGGACGGTGGCTCGACAAGCACGACGTGCTCATCGACACCATCGAGGGCGGCAACAAGCACAACGCCATCCCGCGCGAGGCCGCCGCTGTCGTCGCCATCCCCTCGAGCTTCCTCGCCGAAGCCAAGGCCATCGCCAGCGAGGAGCAGGCCACCATCCTCACCGAGTTCAAGACGATCGACGGTGGCCTCACGATCAGCGTCGGGGCGGCGGATGCAAAGAAGGTAGGGAACGCGGATGCGTCTCGGCGGCTGGTGGCGATGCTCACCGCGCTGCCGGACGGCGTGTCGGCCATGAGCCGGGACATTGCTGGGCTGGTGGAGACCTCGAGCAATCTCGCCATCGTGAAGATGGATGGGGACAACGTCGCGATCACGACGTCCAGCCGTTCTTCGGTGGCTGCGGCGGTTCGTGGCGTGCTCAACGAGGCGAAGGCCGTCGTGACGCTGGCGGGTGGGAAGTACACCGAGGTCGGTTCGTACCCCGCGTGGCAGCCGAACATGGACTCGAAGCTGCTCAAGACGTGCAAGCGCGTGTACAACGGCCTGTACGGCAAGGACCCCAAGGTGGCTGCCATCCATGCGGGTCTCGAGTGCGGGATCATCGGGGAAAAGATCGGCAAGGACGCCGACATGATCTCCTTCGGCCCCGAGCTTCAGGGCGTGCACGCACCCGGCGAGAAGGTGAAGATCTCGACGGTCGTCAAGTTCTGGGACTTCTACAAGAAGGTCCTGGCCGACCTCGCCTGAGACCTGTCATCGCAGTTCACCGTTCATAGCTCACTGCTCCTAGGTCGAGCCTCACTCCCATCCCCAAGGAACCCAGATGCGCCGCGTTCTACCGTTCACTCTTGCGTTGTTGCTCGCCGCCTGTGGCGGCTCCCCCAAAGAACCCAGCATTCCCCCTGCTCCCATGATGCCCGAAGCCCCGGAACCAGCCCCCGTCTCGCTTCCCGAAACTCCGGCCTTGACGATCGCCCCGGACATCGACGCCCGCCTCGCCAAGTTCGCCACGGTGGTCATGGACTTCGACGAGGCTGCCATCGCCAACGACGACAAGAAGGTGCTGGTGCCGCTCGTCGAGGCGTCGCGGATCATGCACGAGCTGTTCATCGAGCAGATCGACCCCGAAATCCCGGCGATGCGCGCCCAGCTGTCGTCGAACCCCAGCGCGCTCGCGTACTTCGACCTGATGGCGGGTCCGTGGGACACGCTCCACCACGACGAGCCCTTCGTGGGGACGAAACGTCGCCTGCCAGGCGGCGCCTTCCACCCTGCGGACATGACGAAGGACGAGTTCGAGGCGTTCGTGAAGGCCAACCCCGGCCAGAAGGATGCGTTCCTCGGTTACTTCACGGCCATCCGTCGCAACGGCGGCGCGCTCGAGGCCGTGCCCTACTCCAAGGTCCATGCGGATAAGCTCACGCTCGCCGCCGGCGCCCTTCGGCGAGCCGCCAACCTGGCCAAGGAGCCCACCCTCAAGACGTTCCTCGAGAAGCGCGCCGACGCGTTCCTTTCGAACGAATACCGCGATAGCGACATGGCCTGGATGGACGTCAAGGGCTCCATCGAGGTGACCCTCGGCCCCTACGAGACCTACGCGGATCAGCTTCTCGGGCTGAAGGCGAGCTTCGAGGCCTTCCTCTCCCTGCGAGACATGCAGGAGTCCAAGAAGCTCGAGACCATCGGCAAGCAGATGAACGCGCTCGAGCGCAACTTGCCCATGAGCGCCAAGCAGCGCGCGCGCATGGCGGAGCGCAACCAAGGCTCCCCCATCGACGTCGTTCAACTGCTGTGTAACGCGGGCCAGGCGGGCGTGCAGACCGTGGCCTACAACCTGCCTAACGACGAGTACGTGCGCAAGGAGAAGGGCTCGAAGAAGGTGATGATGAAGAACGTGCTGCGAGGCAAGTTCGATCACATCGTCATCCCGATCAGCGAGAGGGTGTTGTCGGCCGATCAGCGGACGCTCCTCGACTTCGAGGCCATGTTCTCTTACATCCTCATGCACGAGATCGCCCACGGCCTCGGGCCGGGCATCATCACCCAGCGCGACGGATCCAAGACCGAGGTCAACAAGGCCTTGCGCGAGCAGTACAGCGCCATCGAGGAGGCCAAGGCGGACATCGCGGGCCTCGTGAGCGCACACTACCTCGTCGACAAGGGGTTGTTCCCCCGTGCGTACGAGAAGCAGATCTACGTCGCGTACCTTGCGACGGTGTTCCGCCAGGTGCGATTCGGCGTGGGCGAGGCGCATGGTCGCGGGGCGGTGGCGTCGTTCAACTTCCTGCGCGAGCAGGGCGCCATCACCTACGACGACAAGGCCGAGCGGTTCGGCATCGACTTCACGAAGGTCAAGGGTGCCGTGCGCAAGCTCGCCGAGACGTTCCTCACGCTCGAGGTGGATGGCGACTACGAGGGGTCCAAGGCCTTCCTCGAGAAGTACGCGAAGGTCTCGCCCGAAATGAAGAAGGCCCTCGACAGCCTCGGCTCCGGCATCCCCGTCGACATCCGTCCTCGGTTCGCCATCTACGACAAGGTGAAGGCCTGGTGAGCAGGACTGGCCCCGCCATCCGGTTGTGAGCTATGGGTAACAACATCGATTGTGAATGACCCCCGAAAAAATACTTCCTCGGACCGCCTCAAGGCCGTCGACTTCTCCCTCGTAGAGTCCGCACGGCGGGTGATCGAAGGAGCCCTGTCCGTGGTTCCGGGGCAAAAGGTCCTGCTCGTCGCCGACGAGGCGCGGCTCGACCTTGGCAGTGCCTTGCTCGACGCTTGCGAGCAGCGTAACGCGGATGCGACGCTTCTCGTGCTCGAGTACCTGCAGCCGCGTCCGCATGCCGCACTGCACCCGGACATTCTGCAGCACATGGCGCGGGTGGAAGCGAGCGTCTTCCTCGCGGGGTTCGTCGAGGGCGAGGCCCAGATGCGTCGCGATTTCGTGGGGGCCGCTGCCGATCGCAAGCTGCGGCATGCGCACATGGTCGGCGTCACCAAGCGCGCCATGCTTTCGGGGCTTGGCGCGGACCCTCGTCGCGTCGCGAACATCGCGAGTCTGGTCCGGGGCATGCTTCGACCGCAGTCTGTGCTGCGGGTGCGAAGCATTACCGGCACGGACCTCGAGGTGAGCTGCGACCCGCATCACCGCTGGGCCGAGCACAGCGGCATCATTCGGCGCGGCATGTGGGAGAACCTGCCTACCGGCGAAATCATCACCAGCCCAGCCAACGTCAACGGCGTGTTCGTCTGCGATGGGTCGATGAGCGAAGTCTTCGGGTCCCGCGAGGGCCTGCTCAAGTACAAGCCCGTCACCTTCGAGATTCGTGACGGCTACGTGCGGGACGTCCAGTGCCCCCACGGTCCCCTGGCACGAGATGTCAAGGCCTGGCTCAGAGGCGGCCGCTTCTTCGACCGGGTCGGGATGGCCAGCCTCGGCACCAACATCGGCATCTCCGACCCCATCGGCGAGGTCATCTGCGACCAGAACATCCCGGGCCTCCACTTGTCCCTCGGCTCCACGTACCCCGACGAAACCAAAGCCGCCTGGGATGCCGACGGCCAGCTCGTGCTCACCTCCAGCAACCAGGACGTGGACCTCGACGGACGCCCTCTCATCCGCTCCGGGCGCTACCTCAACGTGCGGTGACACCATGGTGCCTGCTGCCGCGCAAGGTGTCCTGCTCACCATCGCCTATGCAGGCGGCCCCTTTCACGGGCTCGTCGAGCAGGCCAACGCCCGAACCGTCGCCGGTGAGCTGCGGGGCGCGCTGCGCGAGTGCGATCCACACGTCGGCCCCCTTCGGTGCGTGAGCCGTACGGACACTGGCGTCCACGCCCGCAGGCAGCTCGTCGCCTTCGATACCACGCGCCTGATTCCGCCTCGCGGATGGGTGCTCGGCGTCAACCGCCACTTGCCTGACGAAATCTCCCTCCGACGCGTGGCCATCGTCCCCGTCGGTTTCGACCCGCGCGGCTACGCCAAGCAAAAGTGGTATCGCTACTCCCTGCTCCGGGACGTGCGTCGCGACCCCTTTCTCGACGCCACCACATGGCGCGTCGGTGGCCGCCTGGACCTCGACCTGGCGCGGACGGAAGCACAGGTTCTCGTGGGAACCCACGACTTTGCCGCGTTCCGTTCCGCCGCCGACGAGCGCACCTCCACGGTTCGCACCCTCACGAGTCTCGCGATCGAACCCGCAAGCCACGACCCCCGCCTGGTCCTCGTCGACGTGTGGGGCACCGGCTTTCTGCACAACATGGTGCGCATCATCGTGGGCACGCTGATCGACGTGGCCCGGGGCAAGCTCCCGCCCGGCACCATGGCGCGAGGCCTCTCGACCCTCGACCGTCGCACCCTCGGCATCACAGCACCTCCTCAGGGCTTGTGTCTCCGACACGTCGAGCTCGAAGCCGCACCCGAGCCCTACGAGATCTGGCCCGAAGCTGGCGCTCCGGACACGGAGGGTGCACAACCTCCCCCAGATCGGGGACAATGCCCTCGCTTGCCCCCGGCCCCCACAACGGAGGACCCGTGAAATCTTCCTATCGTCTCCTTCCTATCCTCGCCCTCTGCGCCGCGACCTTCTCGGCCCTCACCCCCGCGGACGCCGTGGCCCAGCAGGTCTCCCCTGCCGAAGCACGACGCTTTGCCAGCGTCTTCTCCTCCGTTGCCGAACGCGTCCGACCGAGCGTGGTGCAGCTCGAGGTCGCCGTCCGCGACGATAGCGTCAACGTTTACCGCTGGTTCAAGGGCATCCCGAGCGTCACTAACCCGACCCGTCGCGGGCTCGGGTCCGGCGTCATCATCTCCCCCAACGGTCACATCGTGACCAACAACCACGTGATCGAAGGCGCCATTGCCATCAGCGTGCGGTTGCACGACGGACGCTTGCTTGCCGCCTCGCTCGTGGGCCGGGACATTGCCACCGACCTCGCGGTCATCAAGGTCGAAGCCACCGGGCTGCGTCCGGCGCAGCTCGCGGACAGTGACACGATCAAGGTCGGCGAGTGGGTCATGGCGATTGGCTCTCCCTTCGGGTTGGGACACACCGTCACCACGGGCGTGCTCAGTGCGAAGGGGCGCGGAGGTCTGGGCGTCAACCCTGTCGAGGACTACTTGCAGACCGACGCGTCCATCAACCCGGGCAACTCCGGTGGACCCCTGGTGAACCTCGACGGCAACGTCATCGGCATCAACACGATGATCGTGGGCAGAGGCCAGGGCATCGGCTTCGCGGTCTCCTCCAACATGGCGAAGCGCATCACCGAGCAGCTCGTGAAGGGCGGCCAGGTGAGGCGTGCGTGGATCGGCGCAGGCGTCCAGGACTTGACCCCGGAGATCGCGGCGCAGATGAGCGTGCCTGCGGGCTCAGGCGCCTTGGTCAATCAGGTGGCCCCGCAAGGTCCTGCCCACAGCGCACGGCTGCAGGCGGGCGACGTCGTCGCTTCCGTGGGCGGAAAGCCTGTGCAGGACGCGCAAGACCTGATGCGCGAGGTGCTGATGCACCCCGTGGGCGAGACGGTCAAGCTCGAGGTGATTCGCGCAGGCAAGCGCTACATCACCGATGTCCAGTTGACGGAACGTCGCGAGTCCCCCCCTCCTGCGCTGCCCATGCAGCGGCCGTCGGCAGGGGGCCCTTCCCTCGGCCTCTCGCTGCGCGACGTGACCTACGGGCCGGCGCCTTCCTCGGACCAAAGGCCGCCACAGGTCGCTCAAGTGGTGCAGGTGCTGCCAGGGTCCAGTGCCGACATCGCAGGCCTCCGCCCCGGCGACGTCATCATCCAAGCCGACGGCAAGTCCATGCCCACCATGGCGCAGGTCGCGGACGCGTTGAAGGATGGCAACGTGCTGCTGCTCGTGCGGCGGGGCCAAGGGGCCTTCTACGCGGCACTCAAGCGGTAACCCAGTCCAGAGAACCACAGAAGGCGCAGAAGGCGCAGAAGGGGCTGGCGCGGAGATAGGGCATGCGACTTGTGCCTGTGCGATCCCTGCATTCGGCGTGGCCCAGCCATTCCTCTCTTGTTCCTGTGAACGTCGTGCCACACCCCGGAGACGGCGCGATCGAGAACCGCGGTTCTCGATCCCTCCCCCCCGCTGTGAAGATCCCCTACTTATTCCCATGGATGCAACAGGTCGAGGCGGACCGCCCCGCGGCACGAGGATTGCGTACAATGACCCCATGCACATCGGGCGGACGTTCCTGACGACCACGGCGGCATTGAGTGTCGCGACATGGTGCATGACGGCCCCCGCCCAGATCGCACTGCTGGCCTCCCCGTCCGACTCCGCCGAGCTTCGCGAGGCTCGCGTCGCGATCGCCCACGGCCCCACCCAGTCCACGCTCTGGTTCTCCGCAAAGCTCGAAGGCGCGGCCGACGACATCCACGTCATCGTCCCCGTCTCCCCCGGGGCGCGGGTCGACCTCTCCACCGACGCTTGGTTCGAAGCGCTGGCGGACACCACGAACGCGCGTGTGCTCCCTCCCCAGACCCCACCCGAGGTCACGTGCGAGCAAGCCAGGGTCCCGGCCCCGGGTGACCATGACTTGGTGGGAGATGTCGACCACGTCGCCACCGTCGCTCCCGCTGCCCCCGCCGAGGTGATGACCCTGTCGGAGCTCGTTGTCTGGGTGCAAGACCAAGGGATGAGCCTGTCCTTCGATGCGCTCTCCCTGCTCGCCGACCTGGACATCCAAGGCTTCCTCTTCGTGCGGTTGCGATTCGAAGTCGACCCCGGCACCTTCACGCTCCGAACGCTCCGCGTCGCGTCCCCCTCCGCAAGCGCCAAGGTGCCTTTGGTTCTCACCAGCGCGGGAGCGTCGCCTGCCGTGCTTCGCGTCTGGGCTTTCGCTGACGGGCGCGCGAACCCGGCGATCCGGTCCTGGTCCACGCTCAACCCGACCGATGTCGACTGGTCCCTCGCGGGCGGGGTGCCCCCGACCAACTACCGCGACACCCTCGACAACATGCTCGACGTGACCTCTTGGGCGGTCGACGCTTCGTCCCACGAGACCATCTTCGAGAACTTGCCGCTGGGCAGCGGTTCCTCGTTCCTTCCTGCCGTGGTCGACGGTTACTTCGACCGCGCGTCGGGCTATGGAGATGCGCTCGCAGCCGCTGCGCCCTGCATCTCTCGCGTGGCGGCGATGGAGGCGAGCATGGCGAAGGTGGGGCGGGTTTGCGCGCCGGGCGCGCTCGTCGCAGTGAGCGGACCGGCCTGCGAGGAAGAGCCACAGCCAGGCGAGATCGCCGCCGACGACCTGCGCTGCGGGGGAATCGCGGACGACCTCGCCCTGGCCATGGCTGGCAACAGTCCTGATTCGCTTTGGCTGACACGCTGGACCGGCAAGCTCTCGCCGTGGACCGAGCGGCACGATGACTCCCTCGCCGTCCATGACGGAGAACCGCGCTCCGCCGTGGTCGTCAGCGGTGGATGGGACAGCTCCGTGTGCGATGCCGACGCGGGTACCGCGGGAAGCACTGGCAGTGGTGGCTCGGGCGGAGGCGGCACCCCGCCCAATACGGGAGGCTACGGCGGCGGGTCCACCTGGTCCCCGCCCCAAGACCCTTACGAAGACCCCTACGCCGACGACTACGAAAGCGACACCACGCAGGTCTACGTCGAGGGCTCTTGCTGGGGCGACGGCTCCACCAGCAATCGCCCGTACGAGGAAGAGGAAGACGATAGCTGCTCGGGCGATTCGTCCTCTTCGTCCTCCTCCTCTGACGAGTCCTGCTCCGGGGATTCTTCCGACACGGACGACGGAGAGACCTGTGCGGGAGACTCCTCTGACTCTGGCGAGAGCGATGCGTGCTCGGGCGATTCCTCGGACTCGGGAGGGGAGGACGCGTGCTCGGGCGATTCGTCTTCCTCGTCGGGTTCGGACGCGTGTTCGGGCGATTCCGGAAGCTCGGCCGGGGACACGTGCAGCGGCTCCTCCAGCTCGTCGTCCGATTGCTCGGTGACCCGACGCGGTGGCAGAGGCCGCGGACGCCTCCCGACGTCGGCGTTCGCCCTGCTGCTGGTCGCCAGTGCGCTGGCGGCGCGACGTCTGCGCAGGGACGAGGAAGCGCGCAACCCGCTGCTTCGGTGACCTTCTGCAGACAGTACTGGGTAGGTCACGTCCGACTCTCGTTGCGCCACCCGGACCCCTTCGCTAGCTTGCGCGCCCATGACGCGAATCGATCCCTCCGTGACCAAGGACGTGCTGCGCAAGGCTCTGGACAAGACCGTGGACGCCACCGACTTCGCCGGACTGGGCGAACGGTACGTCGGCAAGGTCCGCGACAACTACATGACCGGTGACGGGCGTCGCTTTATCGTGGTTACGGACCGCGTGAGCACGTTCGACCGCGTGGTGGGAACGTTGCCCTTCAAGGGCCAGGTCCTCAACCGGATCGCCACGTGGTGGTTCGAGAAGTCGCGCCAGGTCGCGCCGAATCACATGATCCGCCAGCCCGACCCCAGCATCGTCGAGGTGGTCGAGTGCAAGCCCCTCGCGGTGGAGATGGTGGTCCGTTCGTATCTGACGGGCTCCACGTCCACCAGCATCTGGACGCACTACGAGAAGGGGGCGCGCACGTTTTGCGGCCACGCGCTGCCCGAGGGGATGAAGTTCAACCAGCGCTTGCCCGAGCCCATCCTCACGCCGAGCACCAAAGCCGCGCACGGTGATCATGATGTCTCCGCCTCGCGCGACGAGATCCTCGCGATGGGCCAGATCACGCCGGAGGACTTCGACACGGCCGCAAAGATCGCGATGGACCTGTTCGCCTTCGGAAAGAAGGTGTGCGAGGACAGGGGCCTCATCCTCGTGGACACGAAGTACGAGTTCGGCAAGAAGCCCGACGGGACGATCGTGGTCATCGACGAGATTCACACGCCCGACTCGTCGCGGTTCTGGTTTGCGGACACGTACGAGGAGCGGTTCGCGAAGGGGGAGGCGCCCGAGTCGTTCGACAAGGAGTACTTGCGGCGTTGGTTGAAGGACCAGGGGTTCGTGGGGGAGGGGCCGATCCCGACGATACCGGACGAGGTGAGGGTGGAGGCGGCGCACCGCTACGTGGGAATCTACGAGGCGATCACGGGCGAGTCCTTTGTTCCGAACATGGAGCCGCCGATCGAGCGGATGAAGAAGAACCTGGGGTTGTGTCACGAGGGGTGATCGGGTCCATACTGCCCCCGTGTCCAACCCCTATCCTCACCTCCTCGCCCCCCTCGACCTGGGCTTCGTCACCCTCCCCAACCGCGTGCTCATGGGCTCGATGCACACCGGCCTCGAGGACGCCTTCTGGAACTACGGCAAGCTCGCGGCCTACCTCGCCGCACGCGCCCGCGGCGGCGCGGCTCTCCTCGTCACCGGTGGCTACGCTCCCAACTTGCTCGGAAGGCTCGCACCCCTCGCAAGCAAGCTCACCAACCGCGTAGAGGCCCTCAAGCACCGCCTCGTCACCCGCGCCGTCCACGACGAGGGAGGCCGCATCTGTCTGCAAATCCTCCACGCCGGGCGCTACTCCTTCCACCCGCTCGCGGTCGCACCCTCCGCGATCCGCTCCCCCATCAGCCCCTTCAAACCCCGCGCCCTCACCGGTCGCGAGGTCCGATCCACCATCGACGACTTCGTCCGCTGCGCACGGCTCGCACGCGAGGCCGGCTACGACGGCGTGGAAATCATGGGCTCCGAGGGCTACCTCATCAACCAGTTCCTCGTCGAGCGGACGAACACGCGCACGGACGAGTGGGGCGGCACCTTCGAGAATCGCATGCGATTTCCGGTGGAGATCGTACGCAAGACGCGTGAGGCCGTCGGTCGCGATTTCATCCTCATCTACCGCCTGTCCATGCTCGACCTCGTCCCGCGCGGCAGCCGGTGGGAGGAGATCGTCACGCTCGCCAAGCAAGTCGAGCACGCCGGAGCCACCCTCATCAACACCGGCATCGGCTGGCACGAAGCGCGCGTCCCCACCATCGCCACCGTCGTGCCGCGGGCCGCGTTCACCTGGGTGACGCGTCGCCTCAAGAGCGAGGTGCGCGTCCCGCTCGTCACGAGCAACCGCATCAACATGCCCGATGTGGCGGAGGAGGTCCTGGCGCGAGGGGACGCGGACATGGTGTCGATGGCGCGCCCGCTGCTCGCCGACCCCGACTTCGTACGCAAGGCCGAGCAGGACCGGGCGGATGAGATCAACACCTGCATCGCCTGCAACCAAGCCTGTCTCGACCACGTGTTCGCCAACCGGCGCGCGTCCTGCCTGGTCAACCCACGCGCGTGCTACGAGACCGAACTTCGCCTGCACCCGGTCCGCTCGCGCAAGCGCGTGGCCGTGGTGGGCGCCGGTCCTGCCGGTCTGTCCTGCGCCACCACCGCGGCGGAGCGCGGCCACGACGTGACCTTGTTCGAAGCGAGCCACGAAGTGGGAGGCCAGTTCAACCTCGCCAAGCGCGTGCCGGGCAAGGAGGAGTTCGCGGAGACGATCCGCTACTTCCGCCGAAGGCTCGAGCTCACTGGAGTGACGCTGCAGCTTGGCCACCGCGTGCTCGCGTCGGAGCTCATCGATCAGGGCTTCGACGTCATCGTGCTCGCCACGGGCATACGACCTCGCACGCCTCCCATTCCGGGCATCGATCACCCGAAGGTGGTGTCGTACATCGACGTGCTCACCGGCGCGGCGCAGGTGGGGCGGAGCGTGGCCATCCTCGGGGCCGGAGGGATCGGCTTCGACGTGGCGGAGTTTCTGACGCACACGGAGCCCGCCACGAGCCAGGACCCGGTGGCTTTCCTTCGCGCCTGGGGCGTGGACCGCATGGTGCGCGCACGCGGAGGGGTGGATGGCGTCGAGAAGCATGTCGAGCCGTCGCCAAGGCGGGTGTTCCTGTTGCAGCGAAAGCGAGGGAAGCCTGGGCTCGGGCTTGCGAAGACCACGGGCTGGATCCGTCGGGCCACCCTCGACCAGCGCAAGGTCGAGATGGTGCCGGGGGTGACCTACGACCGCATCGACGACGCTGGGCTTCACGTCACGGTGGAGGACAAGCCCCGGGTCCTCGAGGTGGACCACATCGTGCCGTGCACGGGACAGCTCTCCTTGCGAGACTTGGAGGACGAGCTGAGAGGTGCCGGGCGGGTGGTGCACCTCGTCGGCGGCGCCGCGGAGGCGGCCGAGCTGGACGCGAAACGGGCGATCGATCAAGGCACGCGCGTCGCCGCGGAGCTGTGACTCAGTCTTCGTCCGCCGCGCAAGCGGGCCGGATGTTCGAGAGCGCTTCGGCCGGGATGATGTGCCCCTTCTCGCGCTTGGACGTGAGATAGCGCACGTTGAAGCGCGTGAGTCCGACCACCTGCGGCTCCTGGACGACGTGCAACCCGACCGCCTCCATGGCTTCACGCTTCATCGGGTTGTTGCCGAGCAAGCGGATGCTGTCCTTGCCGCCTCGGAAGTGGCGAACCACGAGGCCGGCGTCGTGAAAGTCTCGGGAGTCTGCGGGCAGACCCAGCTTCTCGTTGGCCTGGTAGGTGTCCTGTCCGGCATCCTGAAGCAAGTAGGTGATGGCCTTGGCCCACAAGCCGATGCCTCGCCCTTCGTGCCCCGCCATGTAGACCAAGGCTCCCACGCCTTCCTGCTGGATCCGGTCGAGCGCCTGCTGCAGCTGAGGCCCGCAATCGCAGCGCATGGACCCGAACACGTCGCCGGTCAGACAGTTGGAATGGACCCGCACCAGCGGGGCTTCGGCCTTGTCGAAGTCCCCGTACAGAAGGACCGAGTTGACCGCCATGTACTCGGACACGAGGGCGAAGAGCATGCGAGGCCCGTCGACCCGAACCTGCTCGACCACCTGCTCGATCCGGTGCAAGTCAGAGTGCTTGACCCACGCGTACCAGCGGAAACGAGGCTCACCGTGGCAGATTCCCACGGGCAAAGGCACCGGCCCCACGAGGCTGATGGACGGGCCAACCTGTCCGGGCCGCTCCTCGCAGGCGCGACCCTTGTCGTCCAGAAAGATGAGCTTGCCGTCGCGAAGCAGGTCGCGCTTCACCGACGGGTCCACGTACGAAAACATGGCGGGACCATGGTCCAAGCGCCGGTGATTGCCAAGCGTTCGTGTGGCGCGTCAGCGTCGTCGGCGCCAGGCCAGGGCGGCCAGACCCAGGAGCAAAGCCCAAGGTGTGCGCGCGTGCGACGAGGGTGTCGTGCAACCGCAACCCCCGCCTTCGTCGTCGGAGCCGCCGGAGGTGCCGCCGTCCTTGCCCGCATCAGCCCCGCCGCCGGAACCGCCGGAGCCGCCTTCGCTGGAGCCGCCGGAACCTCCTGAACCCGCCTCCGCCCCAGAGCCGGCAGCCCCGCTATCGCCGCCGCTTCCACCGGACCCTCCGGTGCCACCCGAGCCGCCAGAGCCTCCCGTACCGCTCGCTCCGGTGTATTGCAGCGCGCCCATGTCGAGTGGGTCGGGCTCCGCAGGTCGCTCCACCCCATCGTAGTCCGCGGTAGGACGGTCGGGTCCACCGCCTGCTCGAATGGCAGGGCTGATGGACGAAAGGTGCATGTCACCCGTGGCCGGGCTGATCATCGAGGGGTCGGCGAGCAACGAGCTGCCTTCCTGCCCGCTTTGTGTCTTGAAGTCCGCGAACTCGATCCAAGGACCGCCCAGCTTGAACTCGGGAGGTGCGCTTCCCCCGTGCCAAAGGTTGTGCGAAGTCGAAAGGTACGGCCACGGGCCCGGGTCATCGATCCGGATGCCGACCTTGAAGTCGGAGAAGATGTTGCCATGCATCTCCACCGTGCCGGAGCGGTCGGCCACGAACAAGCCAGTGAACCCAGGACCCACGAAGGTGTTGTAGTAGATGTGGTCCGACGACGACGGCTCCCCGGCCGCTCGGCCATAGGCCGCCTGCATGGCGCAGCGACAGCCCTGGCTCAACCCCGCCTTCCACACGATGTTGTTGTAGATGCGGTTGCCACCCTTCACCCGGGACAGCCCGATGCCGCCGCCGGCCACGTCGTGCACGAAGTTGCCGAACACGTTGGTCGACCCCTGCGTCTGGTACTGCAGGAAGATGCCGTAGCCGTTGGGCAGGTCGCGGATCTCGTTGTTGCGAATGGTCGCGCCTTGCCCCAGCATCAAGATGCCGTGATCGAGGTCCGGCCGCGTGCCCCCCCCATGGATGCGGTTGCCCGCGATCATCGTGGAGTTCGTGTCGCCGACGGCAATGCCCGTCTCCCCGAAGGAGTGGACCTCGAGCCCCACGAGCCACGTGTTCGAAGCCCACACGGACACGCCGCTCGAGCTGTTGTTGGCCCCGTTGATCTCGAGGCGCGCGAACCGCAAGTACTCGCCCTCCACGTACAAAACCGGGCTCTGGGACGCGAGCGACTGCGTGGCCCGAATCACAGGGACGTCCTGACCGTATCCTCGCCACGTGATCGGCTTGGCCGCGTCCCCGCCGTTCGTCGGGCGGAAGTACATCGCGGGCAGAGGCGCCGCCGTGTTCAGGTCCTGCTCGTCGTACGTCCCCGCGCGGATGAGGACCGTGTCGCCCGGCTGCACGACCGTGAGCGCCTTGTGCAAGGACTGGAACGGGTTCTGCTCGTCGCCCACGTTGCTGTCGCTGCCCGCCGTCGACACCACGTAGATGATTCCCGCATGGATCTTGAGCGGCACGGGCGCCTCCGCCTCCACGCCACCCGCCGTCACTTTCACCACGCCCGTCTGCGCACCGGCAGGGACCTTCGCGATGATCAACCCGTCCGACCAGAGCGGCACGTCGATCGACGTCGCACCGCCGAAGGAGACCTGGCCCTTCGTGTCCCCGAACCCGGCGCCGTACACGCCGACGAAGGAACTGTAGCTCGCGGAGTCCACATCGACGAACCGGACCTGCATGGGGGCGGCCATCGCGGGAGGAGCCAAGAAAAGCACCAGCGCGAGCGCTCCGCCCGCGAAACCCAGCTTGCTTGCAAGTGACCGAGGCATGGTCTCGACTTCTTTCTCCGATCGTCGCAACAGATGGTGACGAGCGTAGGCTAGCACGTCCTGGCGTACACGGGCGAGACCCCGGGCCAGACGGTCGACGTAGAATGCCGCACAACGGCCGTCGCGGCCTCAGCCTTCGTACATACGCCCGGCAAGCTGCACCAGCACGGGCGCCTCGCCAGGCTTCAGCCAACGCAGAAGCTCGACCAGCCGGTCCTTCGCCAGCGCCGTGCAGCCCAACGTCGGCGTCGACGCGTCCCGCCAGACATGCAGGAAGATCGCGCTGCCTGCCCCCGGAACCACAGGTTCACGATTGTGCTCCACCACCAGGCCCAGGGCGTACTGCGAGAGCGCTTCGGCCGAGGTCCACCCCGCCTCGCCTTCGTCCCTCTGCCACGTGTTGTAGTGAGACGACCTCGGGTCGTCGACCCATCGGTCCCGATCGCCCACCGGCTTCCACGGCCACGCCCCAGGCGCATACGGTGGCGCGGGGTCCGGCCCGAACGCCTCCCCCAACCGGAACACTCCCGCCGGCGACCGCAAGTCCCCCTCCTTCTTCGTCGGAAGACGACCCACCAATCCGTCGACCACCCCACGCCCCCGACCCATCCCCCTCTCCCCCACCACAACCGGCCAGGACGCGCCCACCAGCGACCACGAACCCCCGTCCCGACGCTCGAACCGCCGAAGTTCCCCCGACGAGCTGTCCCACGTGGGGATCGTCACTGCCACCAGCTGTCGGTGCACGACAGGAACGGACAGGCCGCTGCGCGAGAGCAACCCCTCGAGCCCCGCGTGCGCAGCAGGCACCGCAAAGCGCCCCATGGGAACGCGAAACCGCCCGCGCACCGGGACGAACGACAGCAGGTCCATCTCCGCCGTTCGGTGCCCGTCGGTCCAGTTGTTGACCAGCAGCGGGAAGCCGGACTCCCCCAGCCGATCCGACACGACGCCCATGTGCTCGGGCTGCGGGTCGTTCATCGTGTCCAGGAACACGACGTCCCCCGGCATCCACGGCACCGACGTGTCCTTCGGGTCCTCGGGCAGCGAGGTCCAGTACCGCTTGAAGTAGGGCAGCAGGTTGCGGACCCGCCGGTGGTCGATGCTCCGGTCCGGGTTGCCGATCCCGGGATACGCCGATCGACGCGCCTTGGCGTCCTCGTGGATCTCCTTCTGCAAGTCGATGCCCGCGTTGCGAAGCGCTCGGACGATGACGTCGGTGCAGACCCCCTCCGTGCGCGGGATATCCCCTCCCGGATAGGGAAGCACGCGGTACGTGCTGCGGTACGCCGCACCGTTGAGCACGGTCTTCTTCGCGCCCATCAGGATGTCCAGCGGGTCGGGAATCCCGTCGCCGTCGCGGTCCCACGGGGACAGCGACGCCACCTCGAACGTGGTCGGCAGCGAACCCGGTGCGAACCCCACCGCGACCCCGTCGACCACCACGAACCGAGCCTCGGCCCCCGGCGTCGTCACGACCACGTCCGGCCCCTTCGCGAGCCAGCCTGGAAGCCGAACCTGCACCTTCTCGTCCAAGTCGCCGAAGATGCCCGTGTCCGCGATCGGCGGCTTGCGAGCTTCCGTCGGCCAGACGACGTCCGACTCACGCTGCGTGTCCGGAGGGAGGGGGTCCAGCTCCACGTGACCCGCGGAGGCAACGACCGGCGGGGCCGACGGCGGCGAGGGGGTCATGCGCTGGCATCGCTCGCACCCCGAACTGGCGGCAAGGAGCAAGGCGATCGCGACGAGTCGCGCGGTGTCTACCGGTCGTTGGCCGCAGATTCCGCAGAGAGCCGCAGAGGGAGAGGATTGTCGTCTGCCGCGGGCTCGGCGGATACGGACGGGGCAAGGACTTGCGCCAAGTTCATCCATGGGAGGGCGGAAGCGAACGACGGTTTCAGCTCTCTGAGCGTTGGCGTCGTTCCGTGTTCGCATTCCCGTGTTCTCAGTTCCTAGTACCGTGTGCCCGAAGTGAGTACCGGGATCGCACTCCGGAGAACCACAGGGGTCGCAGAAGGCACAGAAGGGTGTGTACGGAGTTGGGTGGTGCGTGTTGCCCCTGGCTCTGGCTCCGCCCGTTCCTGGTTCTCTGTTCCGTGTTCCGTGTTCTCAGCTCCTAGTTGATGGCCGTCATCCGTCTATTGTCGTAGCCGGGCCTCAACCCGGTAGGGACTTCGGGCACGCAGCACTAGTTCGTGCGTACTCCCACCGTCACTCCGTCTGCAGCCACCTGAAGCAGCCTGCTGGAACCTCCTACTTCCCAACGCGTCGCACGGACACGACATCCTTGTGTCGCTCGAGCTTGTCGAGGACGCGAAGGACCTGGTCGGAGCTGACGATGTCCAAGGAGAGGCGAATTCTGGCCGTGTCCTTCTTGATGCGGGTGTCGGCGCGAACGGATCGGACGTTGGCCCCGGTATGCGCGATGAGGTCCGACAGGTCCCGGAGCAGTCCTTGCCGGTCGTGAACGATGATGTCGAGGTCGACGGGGTGCCGCTCCTCCCCGCCCGGTCCCCAATCGATCTCGACCCAGCGGTCGGGCTCGGAGGTGGTGTCGATGTTGGAGCAGTCCCTGCGGTGGATGATGATGCCACGCCCGCGGCTGATGAAGCCCAGGACGGCGTCGCCGGGAACGGGACTGCAGCACCTGGCGCGCTTGCCGAGGATGTCGTCGACCCCGGAGAGGGAGACGCCGGTGTACGAAGTGCGGCGGGCCCTCGAGGGCTCGCTGACGGGGGGTAACTCGGGCGGGGGAGCCTTCTCCCGCTCGATCTGCAAGGCAGAGGCAGCCACGGAATGGGCAGAGCGGATGCCGAAGCCGACGGCGGCGAACAGTTCCTCGGGCTTGTCGTATTCGAGCTTGGCGAGGATGTCGGCGAGGGTGACGTGAGCGAGGTCGAGGCGGTGCAGCTCACGTTCGACGATTTCGCGACCTTGCTGGACGGCGGTGTCGCGGCCTTGCTCGCGGAACCACTGCCTCACCTTGCTCTTTGCGCTCGACGTGCGCAGGTACCCCGAGGCCGCGTTCAGCCAGTCGCGGCTCGGGCTGGGCTTCTTCTGGGTGAGGATCTCGATCCGGTCGCCGGTCTTGAGCTGGTAGTCCAAGGTCACGATCTGGTCGTTGACGCGGGCGCCGCGGAACCGATGCCCCACCATCGTGTGAATCCGGTAAGCGAAGTCGAGCGGGGTCGCCCCCAGCGGCAAGTCCACGATGTCCCCAGCCGGCGTGAAGACGTACACCTGGTCCCGGAACACGTCAGTCTTGAGGCGCTCCGCGAATTGATGCGGGTCGGCGACGTCGCGCTCCCAGTCCATGAGTTGCCGCAGCACCACGAACTTCTGGTCGGCGCCCTTGACCGCCTTGCGCCCCTCCTTGTAGGCCCAGTGCGCCGCGACACCGTACTCGGCGTAGTCGTGCATCTCCCGAGTACGAATCTGTATCTCCAGGGGCTTGCCTTCGGGTCCGACCACCGTGGTGTGCAGCGACCGGTACAGGTTCTCCTTGGGCCGAGCGATGTAATCGTCGAACTGGCCGGGCAACGGGACCCAGATGCTGTGCACCAGGCCGAGGGCCGCGTAACAATCGCCCACCTGCTCGGTGATGACCCGGACCGCGCTCACGTCGTGTATCTGGTCCAGCCCCACGCGCTTGCGCTGCATCTTCTTGTAGATGCTGTACAGGTGCTTGGCCCGGCCGTTGACCACCGCCCGGATCCCCTGCTCCGGCAGCTTCTCCTGCAGTATGGCGATCGCCTGGCGGATGAGCCGCATCCGCTCTTGCCGTCGCTCCTGAAGCAACTTCTCGAGCTCGTGAAAGGTCTCGGGTTCGAGCTCCTGCAGAGACAGGTTCTCGAGTTCGCTCTTGAACTGCCAGACGCCGAGGCGGTTCGCGAGGGGGGCGAAGACCTCGAGGGTCTCCCGCGCCACGCGACGACGCGCCGTGGTGTCCTGGGACGTCTCCAAGGCTCGCATCTTCTGCACACGCAGGGCGAGCACGATGATCACGACGCGGATCTCGGCCGCCATGGCGATGAACATCTTGCGCAGAGACTCGGCCGCTTCTTGCTCGATCCGGTCCCACCGGATGGCCTCGACTCTGCCCACACCCTCCACGATCGTGGCGATCTCGGCCCCGAAGGCCTCGACCAACTTGGGCTGCGGTATCTTGTCCCGAAGCGTGGTCACGAGACAGGCACAGACCGCCGCCGGGTCCAGGCGCATGCCGGCCAGCATCATCGCCGCGTCCATGGCACGACGCGCCCGGTCCGCGTCGAGGTGTTCGGTCACCCCCTCGAACGCCCTCGCGATGGGCTGGGTATCCGTCTCGGGATAGTGCTTGACCACCTCCGAGAGCAGCGCGTCGAGGTCGGACTGGAGCGAGCTGGACATCGAAGGAAGAACTAGCACAGCCGACGCAGCGACCCAACGCGCATGCGGCTCACCGCACGGTCCGGACGGTCAACCCTTGCGCCCCCGGGGCGACTGCCACCGTCGCTTCACGTGCACCCGCAAGATGTCCCGCAACAGCCCGATGTGCGCGCAGTGGTCCATCTTGTCGTTGCCCTGGTAGCCCCGCACGTGAAACCCACCGCGGTCGTAGCGCGAGATGAGCTCGAGCCCCATCGGGTCCGAGCTCCTCGGGCGTACCGCACGCGGCCGGCCGCTGAGCTTGTGCACCAGAAAGTTCGCCGTCTCCGTCGTGGAAGCATAGCCCGGTGGGATGATCGACGAGTGGCTCACGAACATGAACTTGCTGCCCTGGGCCGCGCGGCGCGCGAACGCGAGGAAGGGCTCGAGCTGCGGCTCGTTGAGCGCCTTGCCCGTGTAACCACAGTGCAGCCCGTCGAGAAGCACCACGGTGTCCACGACCTGCTTGCCGTAGGACGTCCGAAGGATCTCGCCGACGGCGCCGTAGCCTGCGCTCCAGGCGCTCAGGCCGACCTTGCGGACGCGAGCCTTGGCATTGCCCGTCTTTTTGGCGACGGCAACCTCCACGCTGCGCACCAGGTTCTGGAACGCATTGGGTGAACGGAACACGGACTCGTACGGGCCGGAGCCGAGCCCGAGGTCGATGCCCACGAGCACGGCGCCGTCCATGACGTGGACCCACTCCTTGCGCACGGCCTCGTGACCGTGAAAGTGGAACATGACGTCGAACTGCCCTGACCGGCTGATGCCGCCCTTCTGGGGACTGATCATCTGGCCCATCGACGGCGATCGATCCCAGCGGTCATAGATGCCGAAGCCAGGGTCGGGGGTATTGCAGGGGTTGACCCCTCGCTCCTCGGCGGTCTTCTGGGTCTGGGTCCAGGCGGGGGGAGGCGCGATGACAGGCTTGTCGGCTGGCTTCTCCGCCGGCTTCTCCGCCGGCTTCTCTTCGGGCTTGGCCGGCGATGGGGCGGGCCGGGCGGGCGTTCGCTTGGCCTTGCCGCACGTGCCGGTGCGAGGCGGGATGTCGAGCACCTGCCCCGGCTTGATCGGGTCCCCCGGGGTCAGCCCGTTCTGGTCTAGGATCGCGTCCACCGAAACGTGGTAACGCTTCGCGATCTTCCACAGGGATTGGCCCTCCCCCACCGTGTGCGTCGCACACTTGGCCTGGGCCGAGGCCGGCACCGCGCCGACGAGTACCACCGCGAGCAAGGCCATCCACAGCAAGACGTGTCGCAAGACCATGACGGAACCCACGTTGACGCGGGTCGTCACGCCTTTCAACCCAGGGAGGGCGATTCCTTCGTTCATTGGGTCCAACCTGTCGAAATAGCGCTCATCTTTGCTGATCACCGCTGCAGCCACGTGAGGGCGGCCTGGTACATCGACCGCTTGCTCTCCAGCGCCACCTCGTGACCCATCTCCGACGGGTCCGAGATGTGAACCGGAACCCGAGCCTGGCGAAGCAGCGCTTGTGTCCTGAGTGTCCCGTCGAACACCTCGTCCTGCTTGCCCGTTATGAGATACACGCGCCGTAGGCGTCCCCGCGCGCGCCCGAGCAGCTGCGCGGCCTCCGCACCCCAGTAGCTGTCGTCCGCCGCGAGGATGAGCCAGCGGTTGAACGTCCGGGGCTCGCGCACCCCCACGTTCATTGCCACGAACGCCCCTTCGCTGAAGCCGATCAGCGTATTGCCCACCAGCTGCACCCGGCGCCCGTACTTGGCGCGCAAGGCCTGGTGCGACGCCTCCACGACCCTTCTTCCTGTCACCCAGTCGTTCTCCCAGGTCTGGCCGCTCGCGTGGGCATGAGGGGCGCTCGGGCACACGAGCCACCCCATGGGTCGAACCACAGGAGCCCATCGCGCGCAGAACGCGGAAGCGCTGCTCCCCCGACCGTGCAGCACCATGAACACCGGCCGAAGCCCCATGCGCCCCGCCCCCATCGGCTCGTAGAAGTACGCGGGGGGTGCGCCCGGGACGTCCAGCCTCTGCAATCCCTGCTGCCAGTCCGTCTCCTTTCGCGCCGTCCCCTCCGTCTTGGCTGGCGCCGTGGCCGGCTCCTGCTTGTCCGACGGGATCACGAGCTGCTGGCCCGGGCGAATCCGATCCGTCCTTCGGATCCTGTTGGCCTCGCACAACGCGTCTACCGAGACCTGGTAGCGGCGCGCGATCGCCCCGAGCGTTTGGCCCTTCTCCACCCGGTGCGTCTTCGCGTGGGTCTGCGCCGACGATTCCGGCACCACGCAGACGAGCACGGCAAGAATCGCCAGCAAGCACACGAAGACGGAGCGACCACGCGACATCGTGCGGTTCGACGTAGCACAGGGACGCAGATTCAGTGAATCTTCCGGGGAAAATCGGCCTGGGTGGGCCGAAGTTGGGGAATTGCCGAGGCATCAAGCCGATCGGGGTGGCCTGACCCACTCGCAGTCGCGCCGGGACCTGCGTCATGCCCGACACGATCCTCGTCCCCAACGTGAGCCATGCAGGACCCAGTCCCGACCCCCCCAACCACGTTTTCTGCGGGGATCCGCCACGGCACAACCCTTGCTCCACCCCCCGCCGCAACCACCGACCGGACCCGAATGCGCGGTCCGTTTCCCACAAGAGGTTCATCCCATGCGTCACCCTGCTTACTCCACGCTCTTCACCGTCATCACCCTCGGCCTCGTCTCGAGCGCTTGCTCCATGCTCGGCACCTACGCCGGCAGCGCGTCCTCCATGATGTCCCAGCCCGGTGTCGCGGCCACCGGAGCGCCCACCACCCCGTCGTCCCCCGCGACCTCGTCCCCGGCCACGGCCGCCGCCACCCCCGAGGCCGAGACCGCAACCGCCCCCGCGACCGTCTCCGTCACCCTCGTCAACGCCTGCTCCGACACCGTCAAGGTCTTCTTCGGCGACAAGCCCAAGTTCGGCAGCGGACGCTACAGCAGCTTGAGCAGCAACTCGCGAACCAACCAGACCTTCAAGCCCGGGGACCAGTTGTGGATCGTCGACGACGGGCAGAACGGCGTTGCGAACGCCAAGATCGAGGCCTCTACCCGAGAGATCGAGGTAGCCTCCGGGTGCAAGACGCTGCGAGCCCGCTGAAGCACGGTTGGCCCTTGGGCACGGCCTTGCCGTGCCTGGACCCACCGGCCCTTCGAGACCGGCTTCGGTGTGCTTTGATCCCATCACGCGTCGAGGATACGCTGACGTCATGGTGCCAATCCCAAGCGGGACGGTGCGGTCATGATGGACCGAGTGACCAATCGGGTAGACCCGGTGTCGAGCGTGCCTCGGTGCCGGCTGCGAGTCCTGCACGGACCCGACGCGGGCATGGAGGTGGAGGTTCCGCCCGCGGGGATGGTGGTGGGGGCGGCCGCACCGGCGGACTTGGTGCTGTCGGACCGATCGGTGTCGGGGCGGCATTGCGCGATTCGACCGGAGATGCACGGGTTCGAGGTGACCGACCTGGGGTCGAGCAATGGGACACTGCTGGACGGGACGGCGTTGAAGAAGGCGACGGTCACGGCGGGGTCGGTGCTGCGGGTGGGGCACACGTTTCTTCAGCTGTTGCCGCAAGAGAACCAGGTCCGCATCCCTCCGAGCGCCGAGGTTCGGTTCGGGGACATGGTGGGGGGAAGCCTGGCGATGCGGCAGGTGTACGCGCTGCTCGAGCGGGCGAGCCAGAGCGACGTGCCGATCTTGCTGATGGGCGAGAGCGGGACGGGCAAGGAGTTGGGGGCGCTCGGGATTCACGACAGCAGCCCACGACGCAACGGGCCCTTCATCACGTTCGACTGCGGGGCGGCAAGCGAGACGCTGATCGAAAGCGACCTGTTCGGTCACGTGCGGGGCGCGTACACGGGGGCGCACGTGGATCGTGCGGGGGCCTTGGAGCTCGCGCACGGGGGAACCTTGTTCCTCGACGAGATCGGGGATCTGCCGCTGCGATTGCAACCGAAGATCCTTCGCATGCTCGAGCGCGGCGAGGCCGCTAGGCTCGGCTCGACTCGGATGCAACGGTTCGACGTGCGCTTCGTCGCGGCGACCCACCGAGATCTGCGCGAAGAAGTCGCGCGAGGCACCTTCCGCGGTGACCTCTACTATCGCCTCGCCGTCGTGGAGGTCCAGCTGCCGCCCCTGCGACGACGTATGGATGACATCCCGGACCTGGTTCGCTCGTTCCTCTTGCGGCAGGGGGCGTCGGACCGCGTGGACCGGTGTCCGAACATGGATCGTCTGACGACGTATGGCTGGCCGGGCAACGTCCGGGAGCTACGCAACGTGGTGGCTCGCGCGGTGGCCTTGAGCTTGCCGGGAACGGAGTTCAAGAACATGCCCATCGTTCTGGGTCCCGCGGGCGCGGGGCAAGAGCCGTGGCTGGTCCGCGCCGACCGCCCCTTTCACGAAGCCAAGGCCGAGATCCTCGCACGCTTCGAGTCCGAGTACCTTCACGACCTGATGCGCCTGACGGAAGGCAACATCTCCAAGGCGGCTCGCATCGCGGGCATCGAGCGCAGGCACCTCTACCGCCTGCTCGAGAAGGCGGGAATGCAGCCCCGGGCCGACCGTCCTGACCCGGAAGAGTAGAGCCGCGCGCCCCAGAGACCCGACCGCCCTGCGCGGCATCGAAGGTCCCATGTCCCTCACCGGCATCCACCGACGAGCATTCTTGATAAGCGTGGCGGCTGCTCCCGTCGCCTTCGCGGCCACGACGCCGCGAGGGGCTCCGCGCAAGGGGACTGAGTTCCCGACGTTTCGCGCCGAGAACCTCGAGGGAAGCGAGCGAACCCAGACCGATCTCCGCGGGCGAGAGACCTTCGTGGTGGTGGTGACGAGCCCCGCTGCTGCCGATCGCATGACCGCGTGGGTCCGCGCGGCACAGGCCAGATACGGTGATCGGCAACTGCGACGGGTGGTCTTCCTGGCCCTCGACCTGTCCGTGGTCGTGCCCGCTTTCCTGGTGCGTGACAAGGCCCGGGGGAAGGTGCCCCGAGCCTACTGGAAAGACACCTTTGTCGACGCGCACGGCGCGCTCGCCGAACAGCTCGGCGTGGCCACGGGAAGCGACTCGCCTTTTGTGTACGTTCTGGACCCGCGGGGTCGGGTGAAAGCAGTGGCCCGAGGGGCGCTGTCCGAGAAGACAGCGGCCCCTATCTGGGCAGCCGTGGCGGCGACCTGAGCCCAACCGGTCTGGCTCGAGGTCGCATTCGGCGATGGGTTACTGACAGTAGTTGGCAGACTTCGCAGCGTCCAAACCCGCCTTGCACGAAGGCTCGTAGTCGGCGGGCTTCGCACCCTGGGCCAACCCGGAGTTGATGGCTTCCAAACCCTGCGCGCACACGTCCTTCGACGCCTGCTGGTCTCCGGCCACCTCGAGGCAGCAGCCGCCCTTGCCGTAATAGGCCTCACAGCTCTCCCCGAGCGCCGCGCTGCTCGAGCCCCCCGTGTCCTCGTCCTCGTCGTCGCTACCACAGGCCACCGCTCCGAGCGCAAGCACGCCGAACATCACCATCAAGCTATTGATTCTCATTTTCGTACTCCTTGCGGAATCAGCTGTTGTCGTCCCGCGCACGACGGCGTGCTGCGGGCGCCTGCCCCTTGAGCAAGGGCCGTGCCCGGATCGAGATCGCATAAATTCAAGGCATTTTTGGTGAACGCGGGGCGCCCCATGCGTTCTCGACGACACGATTCGCGGCGGCGTTGTGGGTCCTTCCCGCCACAGGCTCGCGCCGACAGGACCCCTCACCTGTCGACCGGGTTGACCCGCGTCCAGCCCGCATGCCAACGTTCGCGCTCCGAACCACCCAGGAGACCCCTCCATGCGTACCACCGTCGTGCTTTCGATCATCGTGCTCGGAACGAGCCTCGTCGGCTGCGACAAGAAGAGCGACCCCGGTTCGTCGGGGTCGACGGCGGAAGTCCCGGCCGCGACCGTTTCGGCCGGGGCAGGATCGTCCGCTCGCCCTGCGGGCCCCGTGACCCGCCTCGACTTCCCCGGCACCGAAGAGGGCGCGAAGGCGTTGCTCGAAGGCTTCCTCAAGACTGGGGCCGACCGCGCCGCGATGACCCGATCCCTCCGGCCCGCTCACGAGGACTACGAAGCCATCTTCACGGCAGACGTCCTGACCGACGTGAAAGCCAAGTACGAAGAGCAGTGGGGAAAGGAAGAGTACGTCGTCGAGGCGAGAGAGGGTCAGACGGAGCTGCAGCTGTGGAAGGCCACCACGGAGCAACTGCGCGACGGTTCGGGGGACGCGAGCCAGTTCCCCGGTGGGTACAAGAAGATCGCGGACAAGCTGAAGCCGGGCCTGACGTTCTACCGGTTCAAGTTCGTGCAGCCCGGCGACAAGCACGGGATGGCGTACGACGGCCTGGTGTTCGTCAACGGGCACTGGGTGATGGTGAGCAAGCCCTATCGCGCGCTGTGACGGGGCTTGGCGCGAGGCGGGCTCGGCCCCATGACCCGCTCACAATGAACAACACCCAGCGAGAGATGCCGTCCAATGGCCGCGAGGATGCTACGGACGCGGTGTCCGAGGCGAACGGCAAGGTGAAGTGGGGTCTCGGGATCGGCGCCTTCGCCGTGGCGAGCTACGCGATCCTGGGGTCGGTCTGTCCCCTGTGCCTCATCGCGAGTCCCGCGCTGATCGGGGCAGGGCTCCTCGGACGCGCGAAGGCTCGACGCAACCACGACGCCGGTTCAGAAGGTTCCGCGAACGTGGAGCCCGGAGGGTGTGAGGCCGACCCGACCCCCCTCGCTCGGTGAGCCACCCCAGTCGACGAACCACACTCCCAGCACGGCCGTTCCGGCCACCGCCAGGGCCGTCGTTCCGATCAGAACGTTCGTTCGCAACTCCTTGGCGTTGCCGTCGTCGACGCGCTGATTGATTTCGTCCTGAGGCAAGCGTGGCAGGTCGCGTTCGTAGCTGTCGTAGGCGCTTCGGGTGTCGAGACCGCTCCAGAGGGTGAGGGCGCCGAGGGCTACGGTGAGGCCGGCGCTCGTGTAGAACCAGGCCGGCTCGACACCTTGACGAGGCGGGGGCGGCGCAACCACAGGCGGAGCCACCACCTGCACTTCGCTGGCACGCTGCACCGCGATGCGCAGACGTTCCCGCAGCGCCAACGTCACCGTTCGCTCCAACAACGTACGGTCCCCTTCCTTGACGACGATCCGATGCAAACCCGGATTGAGCTTCGCCGTGGGGGGCGACCCGGTCATCGGCTTGCCATCGACGGTCGCTCTGAGAGAGCCGGTTGCTTCGACCTCGAGGACCAGAACGGCGACGTTGCCTTCCACGACCTCACGTTCCTGGCGGGCCGTCTGCTGGAGTCGATCCGAGGCCTCTGCGTGGCCGATGACCTCGTCGAAACGTGCGAGGGCCTCGACGAGCATTCCATTTCGAGACTCTGCGAGCGCGAGGTTCAAGGCGACGGCAGGGTGGGGCTTGTAGCGGTAGGCATCGCGAAACCGTTTCAGAGCCGTGGGGAAGTCTTCCGCTTGGAACGCCTGCACGCCGGCCTCGAAGGCCTTGCGCCCGCATTCGTCCGGGGTGTCCGTGCAGGGGTCGGGGGCGAGCGGGTCGAAGTCCTCGTCGGGTGGGTCAGCCTCTGCGGGACCCACGCTCAAGGCGATGACGGCGACGGAACACGCCCGAGCGAGCCATCTCGTTGTCTGCACGCGAAGCGTGGACACCGTCATGCGAAGAAAGCCTAGCGAATCGTTCACGCCCGGGCCAGATCGAATACGGAAAGTTACCCCCAAGGGGCTCGTGCGGTCGGACCGACTTCACGAGGGCCTTGGGCACCTTGGGTACGGCCTTGGGCACGGCCTTGCCGTGCCGGGCTGGACTCGGCGTTGCCGAGTCGCCACGGATGCGGATTTGTGACGGCACGAGGGCGGTACACATCCGAGCCCGTGGTGGCGCGACACGGTCGCGCCCAGCCTTGCGCACGGCAACGCCGTGGTGTGCCAAACACCCTCAGATCAGAGTGTGGCACCCCACCGTCCTTTGGTGGGCGCTAGAACGGGTACTCGGTGACGAGCGAACCTGTGGAGGTAGGCTTCGGGGCCGTACCGGTGGGCTTGCCTCCCGGGTTCTTCGTCCCTGGCTTACGTGCGCTTCCCTCGGCGACCGCACTGGACACGGCCGGCGGCGCGATACGCACGAGCGGCACCACCACGAGCTGATCCCGATCCGCGACGGCTTCGACTCTGGCGGTCTCGTAGCCTTGCGCTTCGACCACGACCATCACGTGTTTTCCGTTCCGGTCCACGACGGCCCTGGGGGGGTCCCCCACGAGATTGCCGTCCACCTTGATCAAGGCCTTCACCGGGGGCTGGACCTGGATGTCGAAAGTCACCGCGCTGGATTGGGGGACGGGTGGAACGACGACAGGGTCGTCGGTTCGAGGTCCGGAGGAGAGGGAGACGCCGAGGATGATCGCGGCGGCGGCCAGTGCGCCAGCCCCTGCGATGGCAACCCAGGGGAGGCGACGCTTGGCGGGCACTTCCGCGGGGCGCACAGCGGACAAGTCATCGGGCGTGCGCATGTCGGCGGCGAGCCTCACGGACGAGTTGCGCGGGTCGGGTTCGCCTGGAAGGCGGAAGCCTCGCAACTGCTCGATCGTCTTGACGCGGTCACGCATCTCGGTGGCGAACAGCGTGGTCATCAACCGGGCGAGGGCGGGCTGCCCGTTCGGGACACCGCGCGTGGCGAGCAGGGCGTCGAGGTCCCGGCTGATCTCCGCGGCCGTGCTGTACCGGCCCTCCGGCTCGGGTGCGAGCGCCTTGCGGATGATCGCCGAAAGCTCCGAGGGGACGTCCGGCGCGCGCTCCGCAGGGTCGGGGATCTTCTCGAACAGCAGCTTCTGCAGCGTGTCGGTCTGGTCGTCCCCGGCAAAGAGGCGCACTCCCACCGTGAGCTCGTAAAGCGTAGCGCCGAGCGCGAAGAGGTCCGCTCGCTGGTCGAAGTCGCTTCCGAGCACCTGCTCAGGCGCCATGTACGAGAACTTGCCCTTGATGCGGCCCAGCGTGGTCTTCGCCAAACGCCCCTCGGCCTTCGCGATCCCAAAATCGATGAGCTTCACCTGCCCGTCGTACGTCACGAACACGTTCTGCGGGCTCACGTCCCGGTGGATGACCACCAGCGGTTGGCCGTCGTCACCCTTGAGCTGATGCGCGTGGTGCAACCCGTCCGCCGCTCGCGCGCCGACCCACATCACGAGGTCGAAGGGCAGCCGCTGATTCTGCTCCGCCAAGCGCTCGAACAAGCGCGACAAGGGCTGGCCGTGCAGGTACTCCATCGCCAGAAACAGCGACTCCCCTTCCTTGCCGAACTCGAACACGCGCACCACGTTCGGGTGCGACATCCTCTGCGCCAGGTTGGCTTCGTCGATGAACATCCGGACGAAGTCCGCTTCCTCGAGGAGGTGGTCGTGAATGACCTTGAGCCCGACGATTTTTCCCTGGCCGTCATCGAGCGCCTCGCGAGCCAGGTACACCGAGGCCGTCCCGCCCGCCCCGAGCCGCGGCCCCATCACGTAGCGTCCCAAACGCAGCCCTACCAGGCGTCGCTGGGTATCGAACGTGTGGGTTGCGGTCTTCCCGGTCACGGTGCAGCTCCTCAAGGATTCGCGTTCAGCTTCAAGATCCTGTCGCAGGAGACCTGGTCCGCGAGCGAGAGCGTGTCTCGACGCGCCCGCAAGGACTCCTGGTAAAAGAAGAACACCTCCCGATTCATGCGGTCCCTCACGACGGGCAGTAGCGCCGTCATGCGCGCGATGACCGGTCCCGCCATGATCCGCGTGCCGACCATGTGCATCTCCACCACGTAGTCGACCCACGTGGCCTTGTGCGTCACCTCCGCAAGCCGCAAAGCATATTCGACCGCTGTCTCGAACACGTCCGGCGCCACCGTTCGGCCGCAGCGCGCCCCGTGCAACACCTCGTGAAGCTGCGTCTGCAGCACACGCTCCGCCGCGTCAAAGCGTCCCATGGACAGCATGCGGTCCGCGAGCCTCCCCAGCGTGCTGACCACGTCCGCCTTCTCCGTGGCCATCTGCGCTTCGACCCGCGGCGGTGGCGGGCTCTCCATCCCCGGTTCGTCCATGTCCAGCAAGCGTTGCTGCGCCGCCGTCCGCGGCGACGTGGTCCTGGGCAACACCGTCGCCAAGTCCGTGAAGTCCAACGCACGCAAGGCGACCGGGGGATCGGCCTTGTCGACCAGCTCGAGCTCCTGCGTCCCCACCACCAGACGGTCTCCTGGGGCCAGCGGCGTCGAAGCCTGGATGCGACGCTCGTTCACGTACACACCGTTCGTGCTCCCGAGGTCCTCGACGAAGACACATTCCTCGGTCACCGTCAGCCGCGCGTGCTCACGCGACGCGAGCAAGTCATCGACGACGATGTGACAGCGGGAACCGCGACCGAGGATGAGCTTGCCCTTGGGAAGGGGGACTTCGTGACCCTCACAGGTGATGGCGAACCGGCAGCTTGGCGGGCGGGTCGACGCGGTTGGCTCCGCCTTCGATGACGGATTCTCAGCGACATCGCGGTCGGTCATATCGCCAATGTACCAAAACCGTGGTGGTCGCGCTCTAGCGGAGGTGGGGGGGAGGCTTCTCTGGGTCCGATGAACCCTTCCGCACGTAGCCGAGCTCCGGACGGAGCCTCGCGCCCGCGCGGGGCCAGAAGACGTCAGGTTGCTCGAACCACACCGTCGTGTCGCGCTCGTAGTGGCGCTCGAGGGCGGGCAGATACCAGAAATCGCGGTTATCCATCACCACGAGGTCGAACCGTCCCGACGAGATCGCTCCTTCCACGTCGGCCGTCAGCCTGGACTTCGCTCCCCCAAAGTCCGCGTTCGAACGCATCACGTCGTGCATCGCCATCATGTGCGCATGTCGGTCCTTGCCGGCAAGCCACGTCAGATGACCCCGATGGGTCGTCCACACCGGACCCGGCACCGACCGCACCCGGTCCAGCCACGCACGCCCAGCTGCCCGGTCGGCTTCCGTCGGGATGCTCGGCCTCGGGTCCCAGAGCAATACGCCAAGCTGTACGACCACCATCAGGGTCACGAACTGCCCTGCTCGCCGGCCGGTGCCTTCGCCGTCCGAGCGCGCCGCGTGCAATCCCAACCCCACCAGGATCGCGATCCCCGCGTGCAGGGGCATCAGCACATTGATCCACCCGCCCGTGTGCACGCGCCCCAGACCCGCCATCACCAGCAACCCGGCAAACAACAGCCCGTGGAACAGCCGAGCATTCTCCCTGCCCGTCGGTGTCCGCGACAGGAACACCCACGACCCGACCGCAAGCGCGAGCCCAAACGGGTACAGGATTTCCCCGCGCACGAACGGAACCACGTGCTCCCACGCCACCGCGTGCCCGCTCACCACCCGATGCGTGTAATACCCGAACCACCCCTCGTGCACCGTGTCCAACACGACGCTCGTGCCCAGCACCAACACCCCCAAAACCCCCCCAAACCAGAAGCCCCGCCGACGGTCCACCCGCATGAGGTACACGATCATCGGCAGCCCCAGCACGAGCGACGATTGCTTCGTGTGGTACGCCAGCGTCAGCAACAGCGCCGCCCCCACGACCGCCGAAAACCCCCGGCCGAACCGCGCCATGTACGCGGACCCCAGCGCGAGACACACGCTCAGCGCGTCGACCCGCCCCACGTCGAAGTAGAATCCCGACAGCGGGAACGTCCCCGCGAACAGCGCCCCCGCGACCATTGACGCCCGCCACCCCGCACCCTCCCGACGCACGAACCCGACCACGCATGCGATCGTCCCCAGGGTCGCCAGCACCGACACGATGCGCAGAGGAAGAAACCCGAGCCCGGTGACCACCGCCATCGCCGCCGAGAGCCAATAGAACACAGGCGGGTAGACAAAGGGCACGAACCGAAGGGATGGGGGGACGTAGATGCGCTCGGCCTCGGTCACGCGCGCCACGTGATCGACCATCGCCCCTTCCATCCACTCGAGGCAGAAGGGGTGCGTGATGCGGCCGACGATCGACACGAGCAACGTGAGCACGAGCACGGACGAGAGTGCCGTCAGGGCACCCTCGAGGGCATGTCCCCGAACGGCCTCGAGGAGCCGTCGCACGCTGGCAATCACGACGGGCGAGTGCGCCGCCGACGGTGGGCGATGCCTGCCCCGAGCAGCAGCAACGCGAGGGGTGCGCCGGGGGACGACGAGCTGGCGACTCGACAGCCGCAGCCCGAGTCCTCACCTCCGTCCTCCGCCGCCTCGTTGCCGGAGCTTCCCCCCGAGCTGCTCGAGCCGCCGCCCGACCCGCTCGTCCCGGACGAGCACTCCGGCGGGGCCCACGCGTCGGCCTCCGGGGCGTCTGCCGTGTAGCGCAAGATGAGGTTGTTCTGCCCCGCCATGAACCCGTTGTTGGGGTCCGGGAAGGACATCGAGAACATGCCCGACACCTTCGACATCTCCGGGAACGGCGGCGCGGACATCTTCGCCTCGTAGTCCGGGTCCATCGTCCACGTCTGACCGCCATCCGACGTCCGCAGCAGCGCGGTCATGTACGACGGCTTGCTGCCCTCCTCGCCCTCGCAGTCCCCGGTGCAACAGAGGCAGAGCGCGATGCCGCGACGGTCGTCGAAGAACCGCACGTCCTCACAGCTCGTCACGGGCGGCTCTTGGTTCATGAAGGGCGGATGGTTGGGGGCTTTGGAGGTCGTCCAGGTCTTGCCCCCATCGGTGGTTTTCGCGAGCACGCCCTCGAGGCCGCGGGAGCCGACAGCCCATCCCTGGTTCGCGGACACGAACCAGGCGCGCTCGAGCCGGTACTCCCGGTTCTCCGAGCGCGTGGTCCAGGTCGCGCCGCCGTCCGACGTCCACAGCACCGCATGGCCGAGCGCGCTTTCCTCGGTCGGTGCGGCCAGCGCGTAGCCGCAGTCCTTGTTGAACATGTGCACGCCGACGAGCCCCATGCCGGAAGGCAACGAAGGTTGGGTCTCGACGAAGGTAACGCCGTCCAAGGTCCTCACGACGGTGGTCCCTCCCACGGCGAACATGGCCCAATCATGGGTGACCTGCAGGTGCTTGATCTCGTCCGGGGCCTGGTGAAGCTCATCCCAGCTCATTCCACCGGAGGTGGTGCGCCAGATGAGGTTGAGCTGACCGGCGGCGGGCGAGACGCGGATCCCGGACAGCCACCCGGTGTTGTCGTCGAGGAAGGCGATCTGGGTCGGGATGGTGAATTCCATCGCGCCGCCACCGCCCGCAGGCAGAGCCATCGGTGCCCATCCCACGCCGTTGGTGGTTCGCCATCCGGCCGGGGACTGGCTGCTGCCCTGCGTGGAGATGCCCACGGCCCATGCGGTCGTGGCGTTCAACGCCGAGATGCTCATCACGGCGTTGCCGTTGTTCACCTCGCTGTACACGAGGGCCCAGGAGTTGGCAGCCGCCGCGTGGCTCGCGCCGAGAAGCGCACTCACGCCACAAGCAAGCGCCAACCAACGCTTCGAAGTTCTTGTCGGTCCGACCATGTTCGCTCGCTCCCGTGCCTAGTCCCGTGTACCGGGATCGCACTCCGGAGAACCACAGAGGACGCAGAAGGCACAGAAGGGTGCCGAGGTAGGCCGTGCGTGTCGCGCCTGACTCCGCCCGTTCCTGGTTCTCTGTTCGCCTTCCATGTTTTCAGCTCCTAGATGATGCCCGTCATCCGTCCATCGTCGTAGGCGGGCCTCGACCCGGTAGGGACTTCGGGCACGCAGCACGAGTCATTCCGGGGCAGTCTCCCACGAGGCAGGCCGTTCGCCAATGGTGGTGAACAGGGGCTCCAACCTCACTCGCGCCCGTACCGGAACGCTGCCGCACAAGTCCCTTCGGAAGAGACCATGCACGCCCCGTGGGGCGAATCCGGCGTGCACACCTTGCCAAAAAGCTTGCACTCGAACGGAGAGATGATCCCGCGGAGGATGTCACCACACGCACAGCCAGGAGGCTCACGTGTCGGCTCCACCTCCACCTCGAACCGCTCCGCGTCATGCGCGCGGAACGCTGCACGCAACCGCAGCCCCGAGCCCGGCAAGATGCCCAACCCACGCCACGCCGTGTCCATCGGCTCGAACACCCGGTCGAGCAAACCTCGCGCCACCGGGTTGCCCTCAGCCACCACCGCCCGCCGGTACGCGTTCTCCACCCGCGCTTGCCCCGCAACATGTTGCTCCAGGAGCATGACCAAGCCCTGCAACACGTCCAGCGCTTCGAACCCAGCCACCACGCACGGCATGCCATGGTCCCGCGCCAGCGGCTCGTACACCGCCGTGCCCAGCACTACGCTCACGTGCCCCGGGCACAAAAACCCGTGCAACCGCAGCCGATCGTCGCGCACCAACACGTCGAGCGCCGGCCCGACCAGCTTTGCCGCGCTCAACACCGAAAAGTTCCTCACACCCTCCCGCTCCGCAGACAGCACGGCCGCTGCTACCGTCGGCGACGTCGTCTCGAAACCTACCCCCAGGAACACCACCTCCCGCTCGGCCTCACGCCTCGCCATGTCCACCGCGTCCAGCGTGGAGTACACCACGCGAACGTCGGCCCCGCGCGCTCGCTCCTGCTGCAGCGAGGAGGTCGACCCGGGCACGCGCATCATGTCCCCGAAGGTCGCAATGACGAACCCCGGCTCGCGAGAAAGGGCGATGGCGCGGTCGAGGTACGCGTGGGGCGTGACACACACCGGGCACCCTGGTCCCGACAGCATTCTCACGTTGTCGGGGAGCAAGGCCCGGATGCCGTGCCGGTACAGGGACATGGTATGCGTCCCGCACACCTCCATGAACGTGGCCTGCTCGGTCTGCCGCGCCAGGTCGCGAATCCGCGCGATCAACCCTCTCGCAGGTCCGGGATCCCGGAACGCCGTGACGAACGGCACGTCCTTCACGCCGGTTCCGCCTCCCCCAACTCCGCCATCCGACGAAACAGCTCGAGCGTCTCCTGCGCCTCCGCTTCGCTCAGCTTCTGGATGGCGAACCCGGCGTGCACGATCACGTACTCCCCCGCCACCACGTCCGGGACCAGCGCCGTCCCGATCTCCCGTTCCACACCGTCCATGACCGCCGTGGCACGATCGCCCGAAACACGAAGGACCTTCATGGGTACTGCGAGGCACATGGCCGCACCATAGGGACGGTCCGGGCCGGGGACAAGGACGAGTCCGGCATGGCCTGCTCACTTCTGCTAAAGAGTCCGCATGCGTTCGGTTTCCCGCCTCGGGATGGCGTGCTTCGGACTCCTTTTGACGGCCTGCCCCTCCGACCAAGACCCCCTCGGAACGGGTGAGCTGGGCAAAGGCGACCTGCGCGTGGTGTGCGCCACCGACGACGCCGCTTGCGCGCCCGGGGCCGAAAGCCTGGACGCAAGCGTTCCCCTCGCCGTCGGCGCGTCCTTCCGCATGACCTACGACGGGCCCGTGCCCAAGTCTCCCGCTGGAGGCCTGTCCACGATGGTCCTGTTCTCGGGCTCCCCCGCCATGCTCTCGAAGGACGAGGACCAGTTCATTGCCTGGATTCCAGGAAGCGTGGCGGTCCTCGCCCGCACCGAGCAAGGCACCGTCACCGACTTCCTGCACCTGTTCGTCTCCACCATCGAGCGCGTCGAGCTCGACTCCTCGGACGAGAAGTTCGTCGTGGGCAAGCAGAAGGTGTGGCAAGCCACGCCCTGGGGACCGCAGGACACCGTGCTCGCGGGAAGCCTGGCCTACGCGTGGGAAGTCGAGGGAACCGCCGTCGCGGTGGCGGCTACCGAGGGCCGATCCGTCACGCTCGTTGCCAAGCAGCCCGGCGAAGCCACCCTGCGGGCCCTGTCGGGGGATGCCGTCGGCGAAGCGAAAATCACCGTGGAGGTCGCGCCATGAAGCAGCTTTGTGTCCTCGTGTCGGCTTGGCTCGCGCTGACTTCGCTCGGCTGCAGCTCTTACGACGGTTTCGACCTCGAACGCACGACGACACCGCCGGGCGAGGTTTCAGTGACGTCGACCTCGGTCGTGCTGCCGCAGGGGGTGGCCGTAGGCGTGCGGGTCCTGGCCCCGGGGGCGGAGGACCCTGACACCGGCGACGTGACCGCGGCCATGCGCTCCAGCAACCCCGTGGTGCTGCAGATCTGGCCCACGACGGAGCAGAACACCTTCGTGCTCTGCGGCGGTTCGGAGGGAACGGCCACGATCACCGTGCTCATCGACGGGCAGGACGACGAATCCATCCCGGCGGTCGTGGGCACGCCGCAAGGGGCCACCGTGCCATGAGATCGCGTGGGGCCCTCGGCGCATCCGTGGTCCTGGCGATCGCGGTGGCCGGTTGCAGCGGCGACGACGAGGGATCGAGCTGGGCTTGGGGTGTTTCGGACGGGGGCGGGGAGTCGGAAACAAGCGCGGGAGACGTCGAGAACGAGGCAGAGGCCGACGCGGTGGCGGAGGCCGATGCGGGCGAGGGTGGTTTCGAAGCGGAGCCGGACGCGCTGGACGCGGGCCCGTGCCCTGCGGACATGGTGCTGGTGGAGGACGGGTGCATCGATCGGTTCGAGGCACCGAATCGGGAGGGGGCTCTGCCGCTCGTGATGTACCACTTCGACGAGGCCGAGTCCTGGTGCCTGGCGCGCGGCAAGCGCCTGTGCTTCGACGACGAGTGGACGCGGGTGTGCGGTGGGGAGGAAGGTTTTTACTATCCGTATGGGGATAGTCACGACCCCGGCGTTTGCACGGACGACAAGGTCTGGTTGTCGTACAACCAGGAGCTGCTCAGCGGGTGGCCGTGGTCGATCGACACGGACGTGGTCGAGAGCGTGGAGGAGTTGCTGGAGGCGGCTCGAGAGAAGGGAGCGGCGGCCACCGCGGCGGCGGACCATGTCCAGTGGCTGTACCAGGCGGAGCCGAGCGGCTCGAAAGCCGGGTGCACGACGGGCGACGGCGCCTATGACCTGTCCGGCAACATCGAGGAGTGGACGCGTCGCCGCAGCGGAGGGACGACCGACTTCCACGGCAACCTGAAGGGGAGATACTGGGCGGAGGCGCGGACGTGCCAGCAGTCGGTCCTCACGCATGGGGACCTGTTCCGGTTCTACGAGATCGGGTTCCGGTGCTGCAAGGACCCTGGGTGATGCCGTGATCGAGGCGACAGGCTGCTATACTCTGGGCATGTCCATCGGAGCTGCCGCCCGAAGCCGCATGACTCTCGCCGAGTTCTTCGACTGGGATCCAGGCGGAGACCAGCGATACGAGCTGATCGAGGGCGTCCCCTACGCCATGACCTATCCCAAGCGATCTCACGGGATCATCGCCGCCAACCTGGTCCGGAGGATTGCCGAGGCGCTCGACGCGCGCCCACCCTGCCACGTGGTGTCTGAGGCCGGCATCCTCTCGCCAACTCGAAACGACACCTACTACCAGGCCGACCTCGCTGTGACCTGCCAGCCTCATCAAGCGGACCGCCCTGAGACCCCAGAGCCGCTCCTTATCGTCGAGGTGCTGTCGCCAAGCACCGAGAACCATGACCGCAAGCTCAAGCTCGCGGATTATCGCAAGATCCCCAGCGTCCGCGAGATCCTCTTCGTCGATCAAGAGCGCCCCTACTGTGAGCTCCACCGGCGGCTCGGCGACCGGTGGCTCGTTGACCTCATCCTCGATCTCGAGGCCCGGATCGAGCTCGAGAGCCTCGGCGCCGAGCTCTCGGTCGCCTGGATCTACGCCAACGTGACCTTCGCCGAACCCGATCAGTCCACGCCGTTGTAACGGATCTCGTTACCCCTTCGACGAGGCCGATCCGTCTGGGAACGTGTTCCGGTATTGCGAGATCGGGTTCCGGTGCTGCAAAGACCTGTAGGTGCTACGTCTGCGCGGCGAACCGGTGGCGGGCCCAGCCGGCCCACAGGATGGCGGCGAGGTAGATCCCCGCGGCGAACAGCGTGATCGGGGTGCGTCCCATCGCGAAGCAGATCGGCACGAAGAGCATGGAACCCAGGACGTTGAACGCCGAGGACACGGCCCACATCCACGCCAGGCTTCGCGCGTCCTTGGCCTTGAGGGAGCTCATGTACCAAGGAACCGGGACACCGAGCAGCGCGCCGAGCGGCAGCGTGATGAGGATCGACACGACCACACGGAGCCACCAGCTCGTGCCGATGAGGTGTGGAAGCCCGTAACGAACCGCCGCCGCGTACAGCAGCGCGCCCAGCACGAAGAGCACCACGATGATCGCGTAGCTCCTGCCAGAGGGCACCAGGTACTTCTCCGTGGCGAGGCTGCCGAAGGCGTACCCGATCAACACGCTCGGCAGCACGATCGACAGCGAATACAGCGGCCCCCCCACGAACAGGGTCAAGTTCAGGAACGCCACGTTCTCGACGAGCATGAACGCGAACCCCGACAGCGCGAAGAACGGCAGCGCCGTGAGCACCTGCTTTCGAGCGGACTTGTCTGCCCCCTCGAGCTTCTTCCGGCGCACGAACATCGGAGCGACCACGAGCGCGATGGAGGCGAGCAGCGCGCAAAGGAACATCCACCGCACCGCAGGCTGGGGATACACGAAAGCCCCGTCAATCGCCCCGAGCCAGGTCTGCTTGTTGGGACCCACGAAGTAGAAGTAGGGGCGTTCGTCCGTGGAAGGACGGACGTCCCAGCGCATCTCCGCAAGGATCTTCTCGCGCTCGACGGCGTTGGCCGCTCGAGCCAGCGGGATAAAGGGCAGGTCCTTCTGGGTCACGGTCTCACGCAACGGGTCGATGAACGGCGCGTAGTACTTGGCAAGCTCGTCGTACGTCGCGTCGTCGAGCTTGGCGAAGGCGTCGCCAAGGGGCCGCACGGGCGGCGTGTCGTCGGGCTGCAGAGGGTGATAGATGAACCGGTAATGGTTGACGCGCGCGTAGGCCTCGAGCCGCGCGATCTCCTCGGGCGTGAACTTGCCCTTCTTGAGCAAGCCGTTCTCCCAGTAGCTATCGAAGATGAACACGAGGTTGTCGCCCGGGCGCTCGACCCCTTGCTTCTCGAGAAACGTCAGGTACGTGACAAACTTGCGCAGGGTGAGCGAGGCAGGCGACGAGTACCCGTGGGACAGGGACAGGATGCCGCCCGGCTTGAGCAGCCGGTAGTAGTCCGCCACGGCGTCTTCCGTGTACAGGAAGTTCTCGGACAGCGCGTTGGCCGCAGACCGGATCGCCGTGAGCGTGTCCACACCGCTGGCCTCGATGACGTCGTACGTCTCCTGGCCTTCCAACGTGTGGCACCAGTGCCGGGCCTCCGTGTTCAGAAGGTTCACGGTCGAGCGGTCGTCGGACAGGATCCAGGGCGTGTACCGGTCCCGCATGGGGTCTTGGGGCAACCCAAGCAACACGCGGTACGTGTCCGGGTTCAGCTCGATCGCATCGATGTGCTTCGTCCCGTAGGCCTTGGCCACGAGGACGTCGACGCCTCCGCCGGCCCCGATCACCAGGGCGCGCTCGGGCGGGTTGTCCGGGGAGCGCGGAACGTAAGGCGCCGCCCACAGCGAGTGCCTCAGGTACTCCTGCTCGCTCGCGTGCTTGTCCAGAGCGAACTGGCGCGTGCTCGCCCCGCCGTCCACCAAGATGAACCGTCCCGGAATGTCCACCGTGTCAAAGCGGTGCGCGATCCCCCCACGGTAGGACCGCTCCCGCGAGTCCCCCGTCTTGCTCACGTCGATCCGCGCAATGGCGTTCCAAAAAGACATCTCGATGCCTTGGAAGTCCACCAGCAAGGCCTTGCGCAGCAGGCCGTACTTCATCGAAAACACGTCGTGCCCGTACACGCCCCGGGCCACGCTCGGATACACGAGCACCCCGACCGTCAACACGACCACGACCGGAATCCGCCACAACAAGGAGAACTTCCAGGGCTTCGCTCCCGTGCCGTGCCAGTAAAACAGCGCGCCGGCCATGCCCATCAGCGCCACCATCACCGTCGCCCCGTATCCCGTCAGCGTGCTGATCGCCGTCGCAGCCACCGCGGCCCCGATGCCCGCACCGAGCAGGTCCCAGAAGTAGATGACCCCCGGCCCCTCCTTCGCTGCCACCAGCGTGTAGCTCACGCACACGCCCACGAAAAAGAACGGCAGCGCGAACATCAGGAAGAACAAAGGCAGCGCGATCACACCGCGCCAGTCCGCGAACAAAGGGTCGACCGGGATGAAGCAGAACACCGGTATGACCACCAGGCACGACACCGCGAACCAGAACGCATAGCGCCCGAGCACCAGCGGCGAAGGGCCCTCCTCGAGCGGGAACTTCTCGGGACGCAAGTGCACGTACACGCCCGCGCTGCCGAACCCCAGCATCGCGGTGCTGATGATCGCGAACGTGAAGTGATGCTCGAGCTTCGAGCCGAAGAACTTCGTGAGGAGGATCTCGAACAGCAGCGAAGCGGCACTGACGAGAAAAAGCCCGATCAGGATCGAGTTGCGGCGAATCACGCCGCGAAGCTAGTGCCAGGTGCCCGAACTGTATAGCGCGTTCAACCTGCAACCTTGCAGCCTCCCCAGGAACTTCGTGGATACGGCAGTCCTACACACCACCCGCGACGCTACCCTTTGCCAACAGGCCCCATTCTGACAAGGTGAAGGGGACCATGCGCCCCCTCGCGACCCTCGCGCTCTCGATCGGCTTGGCCCTCCTCGGCTGCAAGCCATCCGAGCCCGGCACGGACCCCGGGGACGCTTCGTACCGCCCGATCACCCCGCCGAGCGATGCCATCGACGCGGCCCCTTCGGCCTCCGCCGTCCCGTCCACGCCCGCACAACAGGCTCCGCGCCCCGTGGTGCTCTTGGCCGGCGGCGACGTCGACCTGTCCCGCCTCACCGGACAGCGCATCCTCGAGAGCCCGGACCTCGACCCCTTCACCGCCGTGCGACCTTGGCTGTCCTCCGCCGACCTGCGGTTCGCCAACCTCGAATCCCAACTCTGCGACCTAGGCGGCATGACCGTCTCCGAGCACAACCGCCTCATCTTCGCCGGCCCCCCGCAAGGCGCCCCCGTCCTCGCTCGCGCCCGCTTCGACGTCGTGTCCACGGCGAACAACCACGCCTGGGACTTCGGACTGCGATGCCTCGAGGAAACCATCACCCACCTGCAACGCGTCGGCATCCGGCACGTAGGCACCGACGCGCAAGGCAAGGACCCGCTGCGCCCTGTCGAAATCGAGAGCCAAGGCCAGCGTTTCGCGTTCTTTGCGGTCACCGGCATCTTCAACCACGGACGCCTCCGAGATCATGCGGCGAAGGCCTACATCGCGGATGCCGACATGGGCGCCTTGGCGCGACGGATCCTCGAAGTGCGTCCGCGCGTGGACCGCGTGATCGTGTCCGTGCACATCGGCGAGGAGTACATGCACGTGCCGATCGAAGCCACCCGCTACGCGCTCATCGGCGCGGCCGATGCCGGGGCCGACCTCGTGCTCGGCCATCACACGCACACGCCGCAGCGGGTCGAGTTTCACAAGGGAGTACCTGTGGTCATGAGCCTGGGGAACTTCGTGTTCCACCAGCACAGCGACCACCCCTGGACCGGTTGGGGCTACCTGGCCCGCGTGACCTTTCCCCCGAAGGGTCCCCCGGCGCTCGAAGTTTGCCCTTACCACCTGTTCGACGCGGCCCCGCGGCGCTTGACCGAACGACAGGAAGCCGCGTTCTTCCAGCACTGGGATCAGATCTCGCGCGCTCCCCACGCGGGACACCGCACCCAACGATCCTCCGACGGATGCGTGCCCTTGCACCCGCCGGAACGCTGACCTGCTCGCCCGTCGATGGGTGCGACGACTTGGCCGATCGGACCCGCCGCGACTAACCTAGCCTTCATCATGCGTTGGCCCCTCGTGCCCGTCGTCCTTCTTGCTTGCCTGGGTTGCGACAAGGGCGAGCGCAAAGACCAGGCATCGCAAGACGCACAGCCTCCCTCACCACCGCCGGGAGACCCGTTGTGCGTGCAGCACGCCGACGCCCCGTTCTGCTCTGGAAACGAGGTCCGCAAGTGCCTCGTGGGCAAGCAAGAAGTCGTCTCCACCTGCGGAAGCATCGAACGCTGCGACGCCGGACGTTGCGTCCCTGGTTGCCCCGACGGGGAGGTCTACATTCCGGCGACCGGCCCGGAAGGCTTCACGATGGGACGCGGTCGCCTGAAGGGAAAGGACTCGCCCCACACGGTGGTGCTGACACGGCCGTATTGCATGGACGAGACCGAGGTCACCGCGGGCGCTTTCGCGAAGTGCGTCGAGGCAGGCAAGTGCGAGGAACCCCACAAGTGGGATCCCTGGGCCAGCTACCCTCGGTTTCCCAACCAACCGGCGAACCTCGTGAACCTCGACAAGGCGGAGGCCTACTGCGCCTGGAAGGGCAAGCGTGTGCCCACCGAGGCGCAGTGGGAGTGGGCCGCCAGCGGAGGCGCGAACGTCGAGTGGCCTTGGGGCAACGAGGAGCCGACTTGCGAGAACAAGCTCATGGACTTCACCCCCTTCGGAGCCCCCAAGTCCGCCCCCGGGGGCGACGTCGGCTGCCGGGGCGGCGGCCCCTCCGACGTGAAGTCGTTTCCTGCAGGCGCAAAGGTGTGGCCGTCGGGAAAGCTCTTCGACATAGCCGGCAACGTGTGGGAATGGACCCGGGACATGGCGGCGCCGTACCCGAAGGACAAGCAAGTCGACCCGGAGGTCACCCGGCTTCCCGCCAAGCCCGACAACATCGTCCACATCATTCGCGGGGGAGGCTGGAACCGCTCCGCCGTGGGCTGCACCGTCTGGTTCCGCGCGGAGGCCACGCGCAACTACCAGGTGCCAGGGCTCGGCTTCCGTTGCGTTCGTGACCCCGCGGCGAAGCCATGAACGACGACCTCAGGGACCGAGTCCGAGAACGTCTCGCCCGCCACGAGCCGCTCGCGGTGCCCGACGTGGTCCCTCGCGACCACCGGATCGACACGGGCGTGCTCGTGCCTCTCACGTTCGATCCGGTCCCCACGGTGACGTTGGTGGTTCGAGCGGGCAAGCTCCGCGAGCACGCGGGGGAGGTGGGCTTCCCTGGGGGCAAGCCCGAGGACGTCGACGCTGACCTCTCGGACACCGCGCTGCGCGAGGCGCACGAGGAGATCGGCCTGCCCCCCGACGCGGTGGAGATCCTGGGAAGCCTCTCGCCCATTCCTGTTGCCACCAGCCGCTATCGAATTCACCCCTTCGTGGGGTGGGTGGAAAAGCGCCCGGCCGCGTGGCGCTTGTCCGGGGAAGTCGCCCGCGTCGTGGACTTGCCCCTCGAGGCGATCGCGTCGGGCGCCGTCGCGTACGAGGCAGTCGAAATGAGCTGGGCCGGGCACAAGATCCAGGCCCCGTTCTTCCGGCTCGACCACGACACGCGGTTGTACGGCGCGTCGGCGTTCGTGCTGGTGGAGCTGATCGCGGTGGTGGGGCCGGCATGGGGGTTCGAGCTTCCGTTGCCAGTGTTGCGCCGAGACGGCCCGTACAGCAGGAGTTGACTCGGGGTCCGCCCGGCGTCAGGAATCCTTACGGTCGCGTCGATCTCCAACCCATTCGTTCGTCCCGGAACTACCTTCGGAATCTTCATGGCAACATCCAAGGAACTCACCGCTGGCGCGGCGTCGGACCGTCGCTCCTTCCACACGATCGCCTTGGTCCTGGCCGTGGCTGTCCTCGGGGGCTTCGCGGTGTTGCCACGGCTCGCGTCGTTTCCCGGCGCCTTGATCGGAAAGCCCGCACCTGACTTCGTGTTGCCCGTGGTTCACAACGGCGACCCTGGGGACAAGGTGCAGCTGGCCAACCTAGCGGGGCAGGCGGTCGTGCTTTCCTTTTGGGCCTCCTGGTGCGGCCCCTGCCGCGCCGAAGCCCCTTCCGTGGACCGTCTCTCACGCAGGCTCAAGGACAAGGGCGTCACGGTCCTCGGGGTGAACACGAACGACGACCCGGACAAGGCGGTTGCGTTCGCGCGACAGAAGGGGTTGTCGTTTCCGATCGTGTCGGACGAGGACGGGAAGGTGGGGGCTTCGTTCGGGGTCTCGAGCCTCCCAACGATCGTGATCGTGGACAAGAACGGGACGGTCGTGGCGGTACGGTCGGGGGTGACGGACGAGAGCTCGCTCGAGTCGCTGGCGCTATCGGCGCGGTGACGAGGGCGTGCTCGCGTTCCTCAGCTTCGGCGACGCGGGCGCGCCTTGGGCTTGCTTCGCAGCGACGACTTCTTGGAGCGCGGGGCGGGATTGTCCCCCCCTTGGCCGCTCTGGGGCGCATCCAGGGCGCGAAGGGCCTTGAGCGTGTCGCGAAGTCGGGCGGCACGCTCGAAGTCGAGGGATTCCGCCGCCACGAACATCTCTGATCGGAGCGCCTCGATCCGCTCCTGCAGCGAGATCTCCGGCTCCGCCCCCACCGCCCCACCCTCGCGCCGTCGCGACGGGACCGTGTAGTAGTCCGTGTTCCCCGAAGCCGGGGAGATGTCCGAGATGGCCTTCTTCACCGTCTCGGGCGTGATGCCGTGCGCCTCGTTGTATGCGGCCTGCCGCTCCCGGCGACGGCTTGTCTCGTCGATGGCCTTGCGCATCGCGTCGGTCATGCGGTCGGCGTACATGATGACCCGCCCCCGCACGTTGCGGGCAGCGCGGCCGATCGTCTGGATCAACGAGCGGGCAGACCGAAGGAAGCCCTCCTTGTCCGCATCGAGGATCGCCACGAGCGAGACCTCGGGCAGGTCCAGACCTTCGCGCAGCAGGTTGATCCCCACGAGCACGTCGTACTCCCCAAGGCGCAGGTCCCGCAGCAGCTCGATCCGGTCGAGGGTCTCGACGTCGGAGTGCAGGTAGCGGACTCGAACGCCCAGCTCTTGGTAGTAGTCAGTGAGGTCCTCGGCCATGCGCTTGGTCAAGGTGGTGACGAGCACGCGCTCCCCAGCTTCCACCCTGGCGCGAATCTCTCCGAGCAGGTCGTCGACCTGTCCGGTTACGCTGCGCACCTCCACGGCGGGGTCCGTGAGCCCCGTGGGTCGGATGAGCTGTTCGACGACCTCGCCGTCGGTCAAGCCGACCTCCTCTTCCCCGGGCGTGGCGGAGACGAAGATGCACTGCTTGATGTGCGCCTCGAACTCGTCGTAGCGCAGGGGGCGATTGTCCAGGGCGCTGGGGAGGCGGAACCCGTAGTCCACGAGGGTTCCCTTGCGAGACCGGTCGCCCTGGTACATCGCCTTGACCTGGGGCAGCGTCTGGTGGGACTCGTCGATGACGAGCAGGAAGTCATCGGGGAAGTAGTCGATGAGGGTAGGGGGCGCCTCGCCGGGTTTACGGCCCGACAGGTGGCGCGAGTAGTTCTCGATGCCCTGGCAGTACCCCATCTGCTCGATCATCTCGAGGTCGTACATCGTGCGCTGCTCGATTCGCTGCTTCTCGAGCAACCGCCCCTCCTGGTCGTAGAACTGCAAGCGCTCGTGCAGCTCGGTACGGATCGACTCCGCCGCCATACGCAGCTGCGCCTCGGGGGTGACGTAGTGGGATCCGGGGTAGATGTCGTAACGGTCGAGGTTCTCCACGACGCGGCCCCGCAAGGGATCGATCTGGCGGATGGCCTCCACCTCGTCGCCGAAGAACTCGATCCGGATGGCGCGGTCCTGCTCGTAGGCGGGAAACACCTCGACCACGTCCCCGCGAACCCGGAAGGTCCCGCGGTGGAAGTCGATGTCATTGCGCTCGTATTGGATGTCCACGAGCTTGCGAAGCAAGTCGTCCCGCCGCAGCTCGATGCCCGTCTGGACCGGGATGAGCAAGCCGGCGTAGCTCTCCGCGGACCCGATGCCGTAGATGCAGCTCACAGAGGCCACGATGATGACGTCGTGGCGGGAGAGCAGCGAGGCGGTGGCCGAGTGGCGCATCCGGTCGATCTGGTCGTTGATGATCGAGTCCTTCTCGATGAAGGTGTCCGTGACAGGGATGTACGCTTCGGGCTGGTAGTAGTCGTAGTAGGAGACGAAGTACTCGACGGCGTTGTTGGGGAACAGGTCCCGCATCTCGCTGTAGAGCTGGGCGGCCAGGGTCTTGTTGGGCGCCATGATGAGCGCGGGCCGATCGAGCGCGGCGATGACGTTGGCAATGGTGAAGGTCTTGCCGCTGCCGGTGATGCCGAGCAGGGTCGTGTAGCGTTCACCGTCACGCAGACGCTTGGTGATCTCCTCGATGGCCCGGGGTTGATCGCCCTTGGGGACGAAGGAGGAGACCAGTTGAAACGAGGCCATGATCGACGGGTACTCAGGTCGGAGGGTGGTGCAATGGCCCGGTCCCGCGAGCGGACAAGGCAGGGCGGTCAGTCCGTCCCTGCCTCCGCGTCCGGGCTGGCTTCGGCCCCTGCCTCCGTTCCCGGGTTGGTATCCGCCCCAGCATCGGTCGGGAGAGGGGTTCCGCCGCTCGGTTCAGTGACGCACTTGGACATGTCGTCGCAGTTGGGCGTGTACCGCTCATCGTCACCACAGGCGCACAGGGCAAGGGTGGTGAGGCAGCAAACGAGAAGCAGGCAGGGTCGGGACCGCATCACTTGTTCTCCCGGGGCTTGAACGACAGAGGAACCTGCACGTCGGCGCAGCGGCCGTCGGTGACGGGTGGGAAGCGCTTTCCGCTGAAGAGGCTGGTGACGCAGGACGTGACCTGGGGAGAGCCGACGCTATCCTGGACGACGCTGGCGCTGCAGACGTTGCCGTTGGAGGCGACACGGACGGCGACCATCATGCGGCCTTCGAGCATGGAGTTGGTGCGCAAGGCGCGCTCGTAGCAGCCGCGGGAGGCGCCGGCGGTGCTGGAGAGGGCGGAGCGCAGGGAGGGAGGTGCGTTTCCGTTGCAAGGTCCTGCGCACAAGCTGGGGCCCGAGGTCCCGACCTTCTTTCCGGCGTCGGGGCCGCCGTCCGGGCCGGCCTCGATCTCGGGAGGCGCGGGGATGTCGAAGATGGGCGGCGGAGGCGTGTTCTCGAGGGTCATCGACTGGATCACCGGCGGCTGCGTGGGCGGTTCGTTGCGGCTGAACTTGAACCACACCAGTCCGACGATCAGCAGCACGAGCACGACGATGGCTGCGATGTAGGGCCCTCCGCTCGACTTCTTGGGCAAGGTCGAGGGAATGGACGAGCGGGGGGGTTGGGAAGGCGTCATGAATGTCCCTCTAAGGATCTGGAGTGTGCGTAGTATACAGAACTAGGCATGGTCTCCCAGCCCATTGTTGCCCGGGGCCGCGGTGGGTCTGAAGAAAGCGAGGCGGGTGTCTCCGTAGTGCCGGAGGTCCTGAAGCGCGAGCCCCTGTAGCGAAGGATCGGGCTGATCGCTAGGAAATTCCAGGACCACGGTGGCGTCCGGGGAGAGAACACCGCTGGCGGCCACGAGCTCGACGGCGCGCAGGGCGGTGCCGTCCCGCACGGCCGCGAAGGGCGGGTCGAAGAGGCACAGGTCGAAGGGGCCGAGCTTGCGCAGAGCATCGAGACTCCGCTCGATGGCGCGTTGCACGACCTGGGCGACAGCGGGGTCGGTCACGGACAGGTTGGCGAGGTTCTCGCGCACGATGCTCGCGGCGCCGCCAGCCATTTCCACGAACACCGCGCGCCGGGCGCCTCGTGACAGCGCTTCGATGCCCAGGGCGCCCGAGCCGGCGTAGACGTCGAGTACGGCGCACCCCTGGACCGTGGCTCCGAGCACGTTGAACAGGGCCTCCCTCACCCGCTCCGTGGTGGGGCGGGTGGAATTGCCAGGCGGCACGCGAAGCCTTCGCCCGCGGTGGATTCCGCCTACGATCCGCACGTCACCCTGCTTGTCGCTCCGACGTCACGAGAGCGCAAAGACGAGCTTCGTCGCATGACCAAGGGACGCATGGGGGTCGGGCTCCGGGGAGCGGATGGCTAAAACACCAGCCGCACGTCCAGTCCGCCCCCGCCTTGGGCAGCGGACGGCAGAAGCTGAAACCGCGCCGTTCCGGGGCTGGCGTTGCCCGTCTCCTCGGGCTCCTCGGTGGCGAGCAGGTACGTCCCGGCCCCGACGGAGGCCACGCTCAAGCCGTAGAAGACCCACTGCAGCACGCCGTACTTGCCTGCCGTCGAGCACTTGTCCTCTACGTCGGAGGGGGAAGCCGCCCCGGCAACCCCGGAGCGCTGGCCGTCCTTCGCCGCATCGCACACGTCCCCTTTGACGCCTTCCCGGTAAGCGGCGAACGCGTCGTCGTTGCTGATGCTCTTGACCTTGAGCGAGGAGTAGACGCCGCCGACGGCGAGGGCGCCGCCCGCGACGAGTGCTCCATAGGCGCCGATTCGCCGCAGGTTGGGCGGAGGACCGGACTCCCCATCCTCTTCTTTGGGCACGGGGTGGAGGGACAAGGCCACGCTGCCGCTCGGCCGAACGGTCACATCGCCGGATACGTCGGCGTACCCTGGGGCGCGGACCTCGATGCGGTGCGTTCCGGCCGGGACGAAGATCGTGGCCTTGCCGTCGCGGATGGAGCCGGCGGGCTTGCCATCGACGAAGATCTGCCCGTTGACGTCATCAGCCTTGACCTCGACGGAGCCCTTGGGGGGGCCGCCGGTCAGGGTGGCGAGGGACTCGCGCACGATGCCGCGCAGGGTCTCGTCGTTGGCCTCGGTGAGGTTCGCGGCATAGGAGAGCTCGACCTTGGTCTGTCCCTGGTCGCGCTGCCAGAGGTGGAGGGTACCGACGGACTTCCCGCCCTTCTCGTCGATGGTGCCCCAGATGTAGCGGTCGGCCTTGATCTCGTCGGCGATTCGCATTTCGCACGCGGCATCGGGGGGCCACGGGCAGCGCAGGGCGAGGGTGATCACTTCGAGGGAGGAATCGCCTTCGCCGAGGGACCAGCCGGCCAGGTTGCGCACCTCCGCGCGCAGGGCCGTGGTCAGCGCATCGGCCTGCAGGTCCGAGTCCTCCGTCTTGATCCGAACGACATGGATCGGGAGGGCGTTGGGACCGGGCGGGTCCGCGAAGCAAGGGGTTGCGTTCGCCAGGATGGCGAACGAGCCGAGAACCATCAAACCAGCCAGACCACGACGCATCCGATGCCTCCGCTGCGAGTTGCTCGTTGGACGCAGAATCCCGTGAACGATGGCGCCTACTTGGCCTTCGCCGCGGCGTCCTGCTCCCGTTGTGCGATCCGCTCCTTGACCTTGGCGTACTTCGTTTCCAGCTCCTTGCGTTTCTCGACCACGCGGGCGCGATCCGTCGGGGTCCCGGGGTACCCCTTGGCGTTCGCTTCCGACGCGACATAGTCAGCGTAGGCCTTCCACGCGGTGAGCGCGTCGTCCCATCGTTGCTGTTGCTCGCGCAGGTCTGCGATGACGAAGAGGGTCTTGGCGCGCAAGACAGGGTCCTTTTCGGCGTACCGCAGGGCAGTCTGCCAGGCGCCATCGGCCTCGGCGGGCTTCTTGTCGGCGAGGAAGGCCTGGCCGAGCATGTAGTGCCCGAGGGCTCGGCTGGGGGCCTTCTGGATGGCTTCCTGGAAGGTGGTGACGGCGGTGGCATAGTCCCGCGCCACGTAGGAAGCGCTCCCCTTGGCGATCAGCTCCATGAAGGGGCTGATCCCCGTGATCCCTTTCGGGTCCGTACGCTTGGTGGTTGCGGACTTCGACCCTTTGGCCCCTTCCGCCCCTTCATCGGCGAAGGAAAGAGACGATGCACTCAAGATCAGCCCGAACGCGACCAAGCCAGGCCAGCCGTATCGCATGATGAAGTTCCTCCTGACGAACGGCCGAAGTCTACCACGGAAGCGCAGAGGGCAAAGAGCAAAGGGCGAAGGCCAGAAAGGCCACAGGCTTTTCGGGTCGACAGCGGCCCCTCACCCCTTCGGCAGGATGAGGTGGAACGTGACCTCGGTGTCCCGGTGATCGACCTCCACCTTGCCACGGTGGGCCTCCGCAACGGCCCGCACGATCGGCAGCCCCAGCCCCGTTCCCCCCTTGTCCCCACGCGATGTGACGAACCGTCGGAACAGCCGCTTGCGAACGTGCGGTGGGATCGCTCCCGGGCTGGACACCGAGACGATGGCGTCCGTCCCTTCGGAGCGGAGCGTCACGCGCGGCGGTCGAGAGCCGTCACCATGCGTGAGCGCGTTGTTGACGAGGTTGTCGATCGCGCGCGCCAGCCACCTGCTGTCGCCGTGGACGCGAAGCGGGCCCGGCGCCTCCTCGAGCTCCACTTTGCCCCGCGAAGCGTGGGACTCGATGATGGAGCGCACGACCGCGTGCAGCTCGACCGCATCGGGGTTCTCCACGCCTCGGGACTCGATGCGCGCGAGGGACAGCAGCTCGGACAAGATGGCCTCGATCCGGCCGGTCGCCTCGCGGATGCGCTTGACGAACCGCGCGGCTTCCTCAGGCTCCGCGAGCGCCCCGTCGTCGAGGACCTCGGCCGACGCCCTGATCGCCGCCACCGGGTTCTTGAGCTCGTGGGACAGGTCCGCGGCGAAGCTCTCCACGTACGGCAACCCGTCGAGCTCGCGACGCATCTTGTCGATGGCCTTGGTGAGGCGCTTGACCTCCAGGCCGTGAGGGACGGGGGGCGTGACGGCGCGGTCCCCTTCGCTCACGCGTTCCGCGAAGTAGGTGAGCGACTCGATGGGAGCTGCGATGGCCCTTCCGATGAGGGCCGCCGCGAGCGCTGCCGCCGCCCCCAGGATCGCACTGATGAGCAGCACCGTCGGCGCGAAGTCCGCCAGCAGGCGGCGCATGATGACCGTCTCCTTCACCACCTGCACGTGCCCGGTCACGCCGTGACGCGTACGAATGGGCGCACGCACCGCCACGGTGCCGGGCTGATCGGGACGAGGCCCGTCGATGAACAGCTCGCGCCCCGACGCATCGTACAGGGCGAGGCGCGAACGCGCCGTGCTGCCGCGAGCCCGCTCGTACTCGAGTACGTCGACGATGCTCTGCAGGGAGGCGCCGGTGGCGTCGATCTGTCCCGCCACGAAGGTGGCGATGGCGGCGGCCTCGTCGTTGGCCGCTTCGCGCGCGACGCGGGTGGCGCGGGCCTCGATGCGATCGAGCACGAGCAAGCCGAGCCCGGAGGCGAAGGCGCCCACGATGAAAGCAAGGGCGATGAAGATCTGGAGTCGGACGGAGATGCCTTCGGTGCGAAGACGAGCGAGGCGAGCCGCGACGAACGCCATCAGGAGGATCAACCCGATGGACCCCGTGAAGACGAAGAGGAAGCGAATCACGGCTCGCCCTGGAGGGGCGGACCGAGGGCAATGCGATAGCCCACGCCGCGCACCGTCTCCACGAGGTTGGGGTCGCCGCCCGCCTCCGCCACCTTCTTGCGCAGCCCCTTGACGTGGGAGTCCACCGTGCGATCCGTGATGGCAAACCCGTCGCCCCACACCTTGTCGATGAGCTGCGAGCGCGTGTAGACGCGGCCGGGCTCCTCGACCAGGCAGGCGAGCAGGTCGAACTCCACGCGGGTAAGCTCGAGCACGGTGCCATGGACGGTGGCACGACGGGAGGCGACGTCCACCTGAACGGCGAGGGCGGAGGGCAAGGTCTGTGCGACGGCGTCCTGCAGGTCGGAAGCGGGCTGAGCGCGACGCAGCACGGCGCGTACGCGAGCCACGACCTCTCGCGGGGAGAAGGGCTTGGTGACGTAATCGTCCGCGCCAGACTCGAGGGCGGCGACGCGGTCGGCTTCCTCGTCGCGGCTGGACAGGACGATGATGGCGGGCCGCAGGGCGTGGCGCCGGATCTGGACGATGAGGTCGAAGCCGCTGCCGTCCGGAAGCATGAGGTCGAGCAGGACGAGGTCGACGTTCTCGATCTTGCCGTTGACGTGAGCGAGACAGCTGGCGGTATCGACCGTGAACCCGTCGCGTCGCAGAGCGAAGGAGAGGGATTCGGCGATGGCGGGCTCGTCTTCGACGATGAGAACGCTGGCCATGGTGGGTGAAGGAACTAAAGCACAAATGCGGTGGGGAGCACGAGCCCGAGCCACCAGGCGAGGCGCGGGGGCCCGAGGGGAAGCGGTCCCGTCGACCCGTCGCGCGGTCGCCCTTGGGTGGTTTTCGCGAACGTTTCACGAATGCGGGTGACGCGGGAAGGCCCGGGCAGCGGGGGGAGCGGGGAGAACGGACAGGTGACGGTAAGGAACGTCGCTGTCGGTCACGAATCTCACGATTGGGGCAGAGCGCGGAGCGTTGACGGGGCCACAATCACGTTCTATTTCGCATGCGCAGTTCTGGCGTGAGGTTGAAGTGCCGCTCGCCTGGCACAAATGGGTCCTGTGGACGGATCAATTTTTGGTGAGGATGCAGCGTCCGCTTTGAGAGACGTCGACCCGTGGGGTTCACAGGTCCGACGGTTGCGCGTGACCAGCCCGCGAGACGCGGGAGACAGGGAGAAGAAAGATGTCTGACGCCGGAGGGGCGAAGAAGCCCAAGAAGGTGCAAGGGACAGTGTTCGTGGAAGTGGAGCGCTGCAAGGGGTGCGGCTTCTGCGTGGAGTTCTGTCCTACCCACGCGCTCGATCTGGACGCTGGCTTCAACAAGAAGGGGTATCACCCGCCGGTGCTGGCGCGCGAGGAGGACTGCACGGGCTGCGACCTGTGTGGCCTGTACTGTCCGGACTTCGCAATCTTCGGAAAGATTGTGAAGAAGTCGGCGTGAGGCAGTCGTTCGTAAGGTTCGTTTCAATACGGAGGTGGTCGCCATGGGAGCAGACCCACGTGGAGTGTTGACGGGTCAGCATTACTTGGACGGAAACCACGCGGCATGTGAAGGGGCCCTGGCAGCAGGCTGTCGCTTCGTCGCGGGTTATCCCATCACGCCCTCGACGGAAGTCGTCGAGCGCATTGCCCAGCGCTTCCCCACCATGGGGGGCGTGTTCATTCAGATGGAAGACGAGATCGCCGCTTCGATCACCCTGCAGGGCGGCGTGTGGGCCGGAAAGAAGGCCATGACGGTGACGTCGGGCCCCGGTTTCTCGCTCATGATGGAGCACGTGGGCCTTGCGGCCATCACCGAGTGCCCCTGCGTGTTCATCAACGTGCAGCGCGGAGGGCCCTCGACGGGTCTCCCCACGTTGCCCGGGCAGGCGGACATGATGCAGGCGCGGTGGGGGTCCCACGGCGACTACGAGATCATCGCGTTGTGCCCGCAGTCCCCGCAGGAGTGCTTCGACTACGCGGTGAAGGCCTTCAACCTCGCCGAGACCTGGCGCGTCCCCGTCATGCTGATGATGGACGAGTGCGTGGGTCACATGACCGAGCGCGTCGTCATTCCGAAGGCGGAGGACATCGAGGTGGTGGAGCGCAACTTCACCAAGAAGCAGCCGGGCGAGTACAAGCCCTTCGACCCGGGTGACGGGTGGGTGCCCGAGATGGCGAAGGCGGGCGACGGCTTCAACCTGTTCGTGACGGGGTTGACCCACGACGAGCGCGGGTACCCGGTGATGAACCATCACGCGCAGGAGAAGCTCATCCACCGGATCGTGGACAAGATCCGCCTGAACGCGGACAAGATCTGCGAGTGGGAGGAGCGCGAGACCGAGGGCGCCGAGATCGTGGTGGTCTCGTACGGGATCACGTCGCGCGTGGCGCAGCGTGGGGTGGAGATCGCGCGGGAGAAGGGGATCAAGGTCGGCATGCTGCGTTTGATCGTGGCCTGGCCGTTCCCGGAGAAGCGGATCAAGGAGCTGGCGCCCAAGATCAAGTCGTTCGTGATGCCGGAGCTCAACTACGGCCAGATGGTGTTCGAGCTCGAGCGTTGCGTAGCGGGCATGACGCGCACGGTGCTGGTGCCTCACGGTGGTGGTGAGGTGCACGAGCCCGAGGTCATCGCCAAGGCCATCATCGAAGCCGCCCGCGGCGGGAACTGACGCGGAGGATCGGACCATGACAGAAACTGCCATCAACCCCGTCAATCCGTACCTTCGCATGGACCGCATGCCCAGCATCTGGTGTCCCGGATGCGGCATCGGCACCAGCGTCAACTGCTTTGCGCGCGCGCTGACCCAGGCCAAGTTGGACCTGAAGAAGACCGCGGTCGTCTCGGGCATCGGCTGCACGGGCCGCGTGTCCGGCTACATGGCCGTGGACTCGTTCCACACCACCCATGGTCGCGCGCTCGCCTTCGCCACCGGCCTCAAGCTCGGCAACCCCGAGCTCAACGTCATCGTCTACTCCGGCGAAGGCGACCTCATCGCCATCGGCGGCAACCACTTCATCCACGCGGCGCGGCGCAACCTCGACGTGCTCGTGGTGTGCGTCAACAACTTCACCTACGGCATGACCGGCGGACAGGTCAGCCCCACTTCCCCCGGCGGAGCCAAGTTCACCACGGCTCCCTACGGCCAGTTCGAGGAGCCCTTCAACCTCCCGTACCTCGCCGACTCCTGCGGCGCCGTCTACGTCGCCCGCTGGACCACCTTCCACGTCCGCGAGCTCACCAAGTCCATGCGCGACGCCATGAAAAAGCGCGGCTTCCGCTTCATCGAGGTCATCTCCCCCTGCCCCACGCTCTACCAGCGGCGCAACCGCCTGGGCGACGGCCTCGACGCGATGAAGTTTTACCAGGACAAGTCGGTCAAGAAGAACGGCGCCGACACGCGAGACCTGCGCATCGACTTCCAGAGCGAAATCACGGTCGGAACCTTCGTCGACCGCGAGCGTCCGACCCTGGCCGATGCCATGAACGCTCGGTACAAGGAAGTGCTGGGGCCCAGGTACGTGCCCTGCCCCGAGAACTACCTGCCGCCGCAGGCGAAGGGAGAAGGAACATGACGACCACGGAGATCAAGTTCGGCGGCCTGGGCGGGCAAGGCGTCATCCTCGCCGGCATCATCACGGGCAAAGCAGCCTCGCTCTTCGACAACAAGGAAGCCACCCTCACGCAGGCCTTCGGCCCCGAAGCGCGCGGCAGCGCCTGCTCGGCCCAGGTCGTCGTGTCCGACGGCACGATCCTCTATCCCTACGTGACGCGGCCGCAGGTGCTCGTGAGCATGTCGCAAGACGCGTACAACAAGTTCTCGCCGCAGATCGCGCAGGGCGGCCTGCTGCTCATCGAGCAGGACATGGTCAAGCCCGACCCCGTGCCCAACGGCGCCAAGGTCTATGGCGTGCCCGCGACCCGCATCGCCGAGGAGCTGGGCCGTCGCATGATCCTCAACATCGTGATGGTCGGGTTCTTCACGTCGATCACCAAGGTGGTCGGCGTGGACGCCATGCGCAAAGCGGTCGAGGATTCCGTACCTCGAGGCACGACGGATCTGAACCTCAAGGCCTTCGACCGCGGCTACGAGTGGGGCGAGAAGCTCGCTCACTGACTCCAAGCATGTTCGTGACCGGATTGGGTGACACCAACCACGAAGGGGGTTGGTGTACGGCCTTCCCGCGCGCAAGCTAGGCGCGACGATGTCGCGCCGCCACGGAGGCGGAGTTGTACCGATGAGGCGTAACAAATCCGCATCCGTGGCGACTCGGCAACGCCGTGCCCAAGGTCACCCAACCGGGTCACGAAGACGCGGCCCAATCATCCGTGCCTGGGCCTCCGCGGACGCGTGACATCGTCGTCCGGGCTCAACCCGGTAGCGAATTCGGGCCCCTGGCTCTAGGGTACTGCCACCACGAGGTGCAAGGCATGCCGACATACCTGGTGACCGGCGGGGCAGGATTCATCGGGGCCAACCTCGTCCATCGCCTGCTCTCGCGCGACGACGCCCGCGTGGTCGCGCTCGACCTGCTCACGTACGCGGGCAACCTGGACAACCTTGCGTCCGTGAGGGACGACACACGGTTCTGCTTCGTGCACGGCGACCTCGCGGACCGCCCGCTGCTCGACCGTCTGTTGCTGCAGCACCGCCCCGACGTGGTCTTCAACCTCGCCGCGGAGACCCACGTGGATCGATCGATCGACGGCCCCCGGGCCTTCGTGCGCACGAACTTCGTTGGCACGTTCGAGCTGCTCGACGCGGCACGGGCGTACTGGGCTGGGCTGCAGGGCATGGCGCGCGCCGACTTCCGGTTGCTGCACGTCTCTACCGACGAGGTCTTCGGCTCTCTCGGGCCCGACGGCCTGTTCTCGGAGGCCACGGCCTACGCGCCCAATTCCCCCTACGCCGCCACCAAGGCGGGCGCCGACCACCTCGCTCGTGCGTTCTTCCACACCTACGGCTTGCCCACCCTGACCACGAACTGCTCGAACAACTTCGGACCCTACCAGTTCCCCGAAAAGCTCGTGCCCCTCGTGCTGCTCAACGCCCTCGAAGGCAAGCCCTTGCCCGTCTACGGCGACGGCAACAACGTCCGGGACTGGCTCTACGTGCTCGACCACTGCGACGCCCTCGTGGCCGTGGCGGAGCGCGGACGGCCCGGGCAGACGTACAACGTCGGCGCGCGCAACGAACGAACCACGCTGCAGATGGTCGAGACGGTGTGCGCGTTGCTCGACGAGCTGCGGCCTGGCCCTACGCCCCACCGCGACCTCATCCGCTTCGTCACGGACCGGCCCGGGCACGACCGCCGCTACGCGATCGACCCCACCAGGATCGAGAACGATCTCGGCTGGAAGCCCGCGGTGTCCTTTGAAGAGGGAATGCGTCGCACGCTGCGGTGGTACCTCGAGAATCGCGCCTGGTGCGAACGGATCACCCAGGGCGTATACCGGCGAGAGCGACTCGGCTTGGGAGAAAAGGCATGAAGGGACTCATCCTTGCGGGCGGGGCGGGCAAGCGGCTGCGTCCCCTCACCTACACGGGCGCGAAGCAGCTGGTGCCGATCGCGAACCGCCCCGTGCTGTTCTACGTCGTCGACAACCTCGTCGACGCCGGCATCACCGACATCGGCGTGATCATCTCGCCCGAGACGGGGGAGGAGGTGAAGACGGCCTTGGGCGACGGCTCCGCCTTTGGTGCTCGGCTCACGTACCTCCGGCAGGACAAGCCCCTTGGCCTCGCCCACGCCGTGGCCGTAGCTCGGACGTTCCTCGGTGAAGACGACTTCGTCATGTACCTCGGGGACAACCTCATTGGCACCATGATCCGCGAGACGGTCGAGCAGTTCGCGCGCGCGCCGGAGCTATCCGCATCGGTGCTGCTCAAGGAAGTGGCCGACCCGTCGGCCTTCGGCGTGGCCGAGGTGGACGCCCAGGGTAGCGTGACGCGTCTGGTGGAGAAGCCCAGGGAGCCCAAGTCCAACCTCGCGCTCGTGGGCATCTATCTGTTCCGACCCATCGTGCACCAGGCCGTGGAAGCGATCCGACCGTCGCCCCGAGGGGAGCTCGAGATCACCGACGCCATCACCAAGATCCTCGAGCTCGGGGGCAAGGTGAGCTTCTCCCGGGTGACGTCGTGGTGGCTCGACACCGGCAAGAAGGACGACCTGTTGCTGGCCAATGACACAGTGCTGGACGACTGGTTGCAGCCCGCGCAGCAGGGGGAGGTCGACGCGGACAGCAAGTTGACCGGGCGGGTGCGGGTGGGCAAGGGCGCCCGGGTGGTGCGGTCGACGGTGCGAGGCCCGGTGGTGATCGGACAGGGCGCGGAGGTGGTGGACGCGCGGATTGGCCCTTTCACCTCGATCGGCGACCGGGTGAGGATTCATCGATCCACGGTCGATCACTCGGTGATCATGGAGGGCAGTGTCGTGGAGGACATTCCTCGGCTGGAGGACTCGCTGATAGGGCGACGCGTGATCGTTCGCCCCGGGGCTTCGCGGCACGGCGCGCTGACCCTGCTGGTCGGGGACGACTGCGTGATAGAGCTATCCCGCGAGAGGAGCGCCTGACGAGATGGGACGGTTCGAAGAAGGGGAAATCGAGGGCGTGGAGGTGCATCGCCTGACCCGGTACGACGATGACCGGGGGTGGTTGTGCGAGCTGTTCCGTGCGGACGAGGCGAGCGAGAGGGTGAGGCCGGCGATGGGCTATGTCTCCGTGACGCGGCCGGGGGTGACGCGGGGGCCGCACGAGCACGTGGACCAGACGGACTGGTTCTGCTTCTTCGGTCCCTCGGACTTCCTCCTCGTGCTGTGGGACAACCGGCCGTCGTCTACCACGTATCGAAGGCGGATGAAGATGGTCGTGGGGCAGAGCAACCCATCGGCGGTGATCGTGCCGGAGGGCGTGGTTCACGGTTATCGCAACGTGGGAGACGTGGACGGTATGATGATGAACCTGCCGAACCGGCTGTATCGCGGGGAGGGGAGGCGGGATGCGGTCGACGAGATCCGTCACGAGGCGGACCCTGGGACGGAGTTTGTGCTGTAGTACCGTGTGCCCGAAGTGAGTACCGGGATCGCACTCCAGAGAACCACAGGGGTCGCAGAAGGCACAGAAGGGTGTGTACGGAGTTGGGTGGTGCGTGTTGCCCCTGGCTCCGCCCGTTCCTGGTTCTCTGTTCCGTGTTCTCAGCTCCTAGTTGATGGCCGTCATCCGTCTATTGTCGTAGCCGGGCCTCAACCCGGTAGGGACTTCGGGCACGCAGTCGTAGTGCGGCGCTACCCCCCGAGCATTTCGACGAACTTCTGTTTCGCGATGACACGGGGCACCACCTTGCCCGACGGGCCGGCGATCATTTGCACGATCTGGCCCTTTCGCTCCGGGCCGATGCTCACGTGCAGGGGGCGGTCTTCTCCGTAGTAGTAGAGCCGATCGAACTCGGTGCCGTCGGCGATGAACAGGGCGACGTCGGCGGTGCTGATGCCGCGAATGTAGAAGTCGACGGCGAAGCCGAGGCGGCTGCAGATGGGGGTTCCGCGGGCGTTGAGCTCGTGGGAGGCGTGCTGGTCGCGGGCGGGGTTGATCCTGCCGGGGATGTGGCGGGTCAGCTCCGGGGAGGCGAAGGCGTAGGTGAGGGCGACGGGTTGCTCGAAGGCCCAGACGACGGGATCGAGGATCTTCTCGCACAGCTCGCCCATGGCGGCGTAGGTCTCGGGCTGCTCGGGCAGGTTGGGAACGCTCCCGGGCGCCTCTCGCTCGAGGCGTTGCCACGTCTCTCCGCAGCGAACGAAGTCGCGGTAGGTGAAGTGAATTCCGCAGGGGTCACGCAGCGAAGGGAAGGTTGCCATGGGGGATGGCCCCTATCACGGGAATGAGAATCCGGGAATGGGGAATGTCCCGTGCTCGCGCAACGTATCAAGCGGTCAAACGAGGTAGTCGACCACGTCGAGTGCACCGCCCGACGCCAAGCAGCGCCCCTGTACCGCCGGTCCCACCGAGCCGTATACGACCTGCGTGAAGGGCAGCCGCGGGGGCGCCGGCGCTTCGGGAAACGCATGCCCCGACGGGATCGCCCGGATTTGCCTCGCATACGCCACTCGCACCTTGCGGCGCGCCTCGGCGGAGGGAACCCCGGCGTCTTGGTACATCTCGAGATAGCAGTCCGCACAAGCCGCTATCCCGAGGTCCTCGTTCCCCAGCGCCGTCTTGCGATAGGCCTCCATTCGCTCGATGGCACTCGTGCGGTAGGTGGCAATGTTGGCCGCCGAAACCACCTTGGTGGAGGACGTGAGCATGGGCCCCGCCAGGTCCCCGTGCATCTCGTCGATGACGCGGTCCGGACCGATGTTCACGCGCTGGGGAAGCAACTGGGTGTTGCCCTTTCCCTTCTGCTAGCTTCCCGGCCATGAACCTGCGCTTCTTGCTTCTTGCCGCATCCTCCGCCGCCGTCACCTTCGCGTCCATGCCCAGCGACGCCTGCTCGCCCCAGATGTGCGTCGGAGGGCAGTTCCTCCCGACCGAGGCGACGGTGGTTCCCGCCAACGCGCCCGCGATCTGGTGGTGGCCCGATCGCTCCAACGGCACCGGGGACCTCGCGCTCCCGATCGACGACAGTAGCTACGATCTGACGCTCCTCGACCAGGGCACGGAGACGACGCTTGCGGTGCACATCGAGCCGGGCCCGCCCTTTGGAGGATTCTTCCTCGTCCCCAAGGACCCGATGCCTGTGGGCAAGACCATCCGTGTGCGAGGCGCGAACTTCTGCCCGACCGCCAGCGGGGTGCTCGATGACACGGCGTCCGTGGCCGTCTTCGAGACGTCTGCGTCATCGCCTCTTCCCACGGACCTGGGCGTGCTCGCTGCGACGCCCAGCGTCGTGGAGCCTCTGGCGCTGGCCGACGGGTCAGGGTCGTGCGCCTCGACGGTCACGGCCGCGACGGTGCGCGTGACCTTGGCATTGTCGACGGCCGCGTTGCCGTGGAAGGACGTGTTCGCGTTCGAGACCTTTGTCGACGGCGAGCCGTGGGGGGGCAGCCACTTCCTTCCCCGTGAGCCCGTCATCGGGTCGAGCTGGGAAGGCCGCGGTGCGGATCTGATGTTCTCGATCTGCGAGACGCCCGACGGGTCATCGCCCGTGGTCGAGCCCCTCGACGAGGGCTCTCACGAGGTGAAGATGCGCGCGTGGATCCCTGGATCGTCGACGGTGGTCGAGACGTCTTCGATCGTGTTCACGCTGTCATGCGATGAGACGGACGCGGGGGTCGTGGATGCCGCGGTCGATGGGCAAGCCGACGCCGGAGCCGACGCGCACGTCGACGCACAACAGGACGCGCCCATCGATGTCGAAGTCGATGTGAGCCCCGATGGCATGACGGATGGGGGCTCGGATGTCGCGGTCGACACGACACCGGAAACGGATAGTGGGGTCGAAGCGGGGAGCGACGGCTCGGTGGGGACGCCCTCGGCAGATGGTTCGGAAGATGGTTGCTCGTGTTCGACGGTGGGCGTTGCGGGGAGAGGCTGGGCGAGCTTCGCGGGTCTGGTCGGGTTGCTACTCGTCGCGATGAGGGCACGTCGGCGCAGGTAGTCCCGGCGTGGTCACCCCGTGCGGTTGCCGGTGATCCGCACGCCCGAACCGCGCACCGTTTCGATCTGGCTCGCTGCGGATCCCAGCTTCCTCCGCAAGCGGAGCAGCTGAAGGTCGAGGGCCTTCGAGGAACCTTCGGCCCCCTTCCCCGTCCACACGGCTTCGACGATCTGCTTCTTCGTGAGCACCTCGTCGGCGTTGCGCACGAGGAATGTGAGCAGGGCGTACTCCAGGGGGGTGAGGTCGACGCGTTCGCCGTCGACGCTCGCCTCTTGCTTCCACGTATCGACGGCGATGCGGCCGACGCGCGATACGTGGAACAGACCGGCGTGTCGGCGAAGGTTGGCGTGGATGCGGGCGATCAGCTCCTCGAGCTCGAAGGGTTTGGCGATGTAGTCGTCGGCGCCGCGGTTGAGGGCGCGAACACGCCCTTGCACGGAGGATTCGCCACTGAGCATGATGACCGGAGCCACGACGCCGCGTTCGCGCAGGTCTTGGAGGAGCGTCACGCCATCGCGGTCGGGCAGAATCCAGTCCAGCAGAATGATGTCGACGGAGTTCGAGCCGATGCAGGAGAGGGCTTCGGCGGCGGTGTTGGCTGTGGAGACCTCGAACTCGTGAAGGGCGAGGGTGCGGGAAAGTCCTCGGCAAAGCAGGACGTCGTCGTCGACGAGCAGGACGTGAGTACGGCGCTGGGCCATGGGAGTGGGGATTATGGTGGGGTCAGAACAACAATGGGGCAAACTTCGGACAAGACCTGTTCGAACGAGTGGTCTAATGTAGGCCGACATTGGAAGGCCGGGGGAGGCAGCTGATCTTTCGCTTGACACCACGCTGAATGTCGCTATTTTGCGCTTCCCTTTCGGGGCCGACGTGTCTGTGCGCGTCGGGATCACCTAGCGATAGCCAGTCCCATGCCGACCATCAATCAACTGATTCGTTCAGGGCGCAAGATGCCTCGAACCAAGACGACGGCGCCGGCTCTTCAGTCGTGCCCGCAGCGTCGAGGTGTCTGCGTCCGAGTTTATACGACGACCCCCAAGAAGCCCAACTCGGCCCTTCGGAAGGTATGCCGTGTTCGTCTGACGAACGGCATCGAAGTGACGAGCTACATTCCTGGCGAGGGGCATAACCTGCAGGAGCACTCGGTGGTGCTGATCCGCGGCGGTCGTGTGAAGGACCTGCCGGGCGTGCGCTACCACGTGGTCCGCGGGACGCTCGACGCCGCGGGTGCCGCGGGTCCGTCGTCCACCAACAAGGCCAACCGAAACTGCAAGCGTTCCAAGTACGGCGTGAAGCGCCCGAAATCGTGAGAGGGTAGTGAGCCATGCCTCGACGACGAGAGGTACCGAAGCGCCGCATCACGCCTGACCCGAAGTTCAAGGACAAGCTCGTGGCAAAGTTCACGAACTCGCTCATGGAAGACGGGAAGAAGGCCGTTGCGGAGAGCATCATTTACGGCGCGTTCGACATCATCCAGGCGCGATTCAAGGAAGAGCCCGTGGAGATCTTCCGCAAGGCGCTGGACAATGTGAAGCCGAAGATCGAAGTCAAGAGCCGTCGCGTCGGCGGCGCCACGTACCAGGTTCCGGTCGAGGTTCGGCCGGAGCGTCGCGTGGCCCTGGCGATGCGTTGGCTGGTCTCCTATTCCCGCTCGCGGGGAGAGAAGACCATGCGCGAGCGCTTGGCTGCGGAGTTCGTGGATGCGGCCCAGGGCCGTGGCAACTCGGTGAAGAAGCGCGACGATACGCACAAGATGGCGGAAGCCAACAAGGCGTTCGCCCATTACCGTTGGTAGTGACGGTCTCATCCTGTCTGGTGGAGACGCCGATTGATGGAGAAGATGGAAGCGAGATGACGACCCTCACATAGGATCGAGTCACGAGCAAGCCGCGAGACCGCGGCAACAGCGTCGTTCCTCGATACCCTCTCCAGGCACCATGGGCTCTCCGCAACGAGGAGGGCAGCGGGCTGGAGGGGGTTTTCTGTGTCGAGCACCTCGTGACCCTCAAACCCAAGGAGACTCCTCCCCGTGGCCCGCGAGTACAGCCTAGAAAGGACGCGCAACATCGGCATCATGGCCCACATTGATGCCGGCAAGACCACGACGACCGAGCGTGTCCTTTTCTACACGGGCGTGAACTACAAGATGGGTGAGGTCCATGACGGCGCGGCCACCATGGACTGGATGGAGCAGGAGCAGGAGCGGGGGATCACCATCACCTCCGCCGCCACGAACTGCTTCTGGAAGACCACGGACGGCGGCCCCAACGACGGGGTGGAGCATCGCATCAACATCATCGACACGCCTGGGCACGTGGACTTCACCATCGAGGTGGAGCGGAGCCTGCGGGTGCTCGACGGCGCGATTGCGGTGTTCGACGCGGCCAACGGGGTGGAGCCTCAGTCCGAGACGGTGTGGCGTCAGGCGGACAAGTACAACGTGCCTCGTCTGGCGTTCCTCAACAAGATGGACAAGCTGGGCGCCGATTTCGAGATGAGCGTGCAGTCGATCCGGGACCGGCTCGCGGCGAACCCGGTGGCGATCCAGCTGCCCCTCGGTGCCGAGGACATGCACCGGGGCATCGTGGATCTAGTCCGGATGCAGGCGGTCGTGTTCGACGAGGAGAGCCGTGGGCAGAAGTTCGCGTGGGAGCCGATCCCCGAGGACCTGCAGGAGCAGGCCGATCAGCTGCACGACGCGCTCATCGAGGCCTGTGCGGACTTCGACGAGCAGATCATGGCGAAGTACCTGGACGGCCAGCTCGACCAGGTGACGCCTCTGGAGATCCACCTCGCTCTGCGCAAGGGGACGCTCCAGGGCAAGATCGTTCCGGTGCTGTGTGGTTCGGCGTTCCGCAACAAGGGCGTCCAGATGATGCTCGACGCGGTCGTGAACTATTTGCCGTCGCCGCTGGACGTGCCGCCGATCGAGGGCGTGTCCAAGGACGGCAAGAAGAAGCTGACGCGCAAGGCGGGGGACGAAGAGCCGTTCGCCGCGTTGGCGTTCAAGCTCGCGACGGATCAACACGTCGGAAACCTGACGTACTTCCGGGTGTACTCGGGGCGGTTGACGGCGGGCAAGGTCGTGTACAACCCGACGCGCAACAAGCGCGAGCGGCTGGTGCGCATCCTTCGCATGCACGCCAACAAGCGCGAGGAGATCAAGGAGTGCAACTCGGGCAACATCTACGCGGCGGTAGGGCTGCGGGAGACGCGCACGGGGGACACGCTCTGTGACGAGAAGCACACGATTGTGCTAGAGCAGATGATCTTCCCAGACCCTGTGATCCAGATCGCGATCGAGGCGAGAACCAAGGCGGATCTGGACCGGCTGACGGAGTCCTTGCAGCGGCTCGAGCAGGAGGATCCTTCCTTCCGCTGGATCATGAACGAGGAGACCGGGCAGACCATGATCAGCGGGATGGGCGAGCTCCACCTCGAGATCGTGGTGGACCGGCTCAAGCGCGAGTTCAACGTCGAAGCGAACGTGGGAAAACCGCAGGTTTCCTACCGGGAGACGATCCTGGGCAAGGGCCGTGCGGAGGGCAAGTTCGAGCGTCAGGTCGGCAACCACGGCATCTTCGGTCACGTGGTGCTCGAGGTCGAGCCGATCGAGCGCGGCAAGGGCTTCGTGTTCGAGAACGCGATCCCGGGCGACAACGTCCCCAAGGAGTTCATTCCCCACATCGGGAAGGGCCTCGAAGGCGCCCTGACCCGCGGCATCGTCGCCGGCTTCCCGCTGGTGGACATCAAGGCCCGCGCCGTCGACGGCTCCTTCCACGAGGTGGACTCCACCGGACCGGCCTTCGAGGTCGCGGCCTCCATTGCCCTCGAGGCCGCATGCAAGCTCGCGGGCCTCGCCATCATGGAACCCGTCATGAACGTCGAGGTCGTCACGCCCGACAACTACATGGGCGACGTCATTGGCGACCTCAACGCCCGTCGCGGCAACGTGACCGGCATGTCCCAGCGCCGCAACGTGCAGGTAATCGACTGCCAGGTGCCGCTGGCCACGATGTTCAAGTACACGACCGACCTTCGGTCGAAGACCCAGGGACGCGCGACGCACACGATGCATTTCTCGCACTACGCACCGGTGCCCGCGAACATTCAGGACGAGATCATTCGCAAGATCCGAGGGGAATACACCCTCTAGAGCGACAGGCAAGAGAGGAATCGTCATGGCGAAGGAGAAGTTCGTAAGGAACAAGCCGCACGTAAACGTGGGCACCATTGGTCACATTTCCCATGGGAAGACCACGCTCACCGCGGCCATCTTGAAGGTGCAGGCGCGGTCCCAGAAGGCCAAGGTCAAGTCGTACGCCGACATCGCCAAGGGCGGCACGGTCCGTGACGAGTCCAAGACCATCA
>Ga0209575_10000066_pt1 | contig 127277 bp, 126 predicted proteins | sample Medcelwee11metaG_FD_187172 | JGI IMG/M metagenome (GOLD analysis project Ga0209575, IMG submission 187172) | Freshwater pond sediment microbial communities from the University of Edinburgh, under environmental carbon perturbations - Medium... | ecosystem: Environmental > Aquatic > Freshwater... | reverse complement strand
AGGGAGCGAGCCACTCCAGGCGGCGGGCGTAGGACGCGGCGTTGAAGTTGCCGGCGGCGTCGAAGTCGGTGACCGGGAAGGACAGCAGGCCGGAGGAGAGGATGGACTTGAGTTCTTGAGGAGTCATTGGTCGAGCACCCTGCATAGGAGGAGGAGGAAGCCGGTCGACGACCGGGCTTAGAAATACGTTATCGTATGACTTCAAGGAACACCAGCCCCTTTCGGCGATTTTTTAGCCGCCCCTTCCCAGCCAGGCTGTGCAGGAAACCCCTTCGACTATCGGAAATAAATCGATAAATCCATATTAATCATGGAGTTATATGAATTTCAGGCGCGAACGCCGCCGCCCGGGCATCCGCCTCGAGAGGTCATCGTATCTTTACGGGAAAATAGCCAGGAACAGCGCAGCAAGCGCCGGGGAGACACGAACAGCCGCCAAGGCCATACGACGACTGCCTGAAGGAAAGCGGGAAAGAAGGGCGCGGGAGCGGGGTCCGCCCGACGCCGGGCCGGCGCTGCGCGGGGCCGGACGCGGGAGGTGTCAGGCCGGAACGGAACCGCCCTGCAGGGTCTCGGCCTCTTCGTGGACCATGCGCAGCCGCTCGCGGCTGTTGGTCAGGTGCAGGCGCATGGCGGCGCGGGCCGCGTCGGCGTCCTGACGGGCGATGGCCTCGTAGATTTGCTCGTGCTCGCGGCTCAGCCGCTCCTGGTACTGCTGCTGGTCGGCATGGGCGATGTGCGCCGAGTCGAGGCGGGTGCGCGGAATGATGCTGGTGCCGAAGTGGCTCATGATGTCGGTAAAGTAGCGGTTGCCGGTGGCCAGGGCGATCTGCAGGTGGAACTGGAAGTCGCCGGCGACCGCATCGCTGGCATGGCCGGCGCGGTTGAAGGTGTCCAGCGCCGCGCGCATCGCGGCCAGTTGCTCGGCGCTGCGCCGGCGGGCGGCCAGGCCGGCGCACTCCACCTCGAGGCTGACGCGCAGTTCGAGGATCGCCATCACGTCGCGCAGGGTGACGATGGTCGCCGGGTCGATGCGAAAGCCGCAGGGGGTCGAGCTGTCCAGCACGAAGGTGCCGATGCCGTGGCGGGTCTCGACCGTGCCGGAGGCCTGCAGGCGCGAGATCGCCTCGCGCACCACGGTGCGGCTGACCCCGTGGGCCTCCATGATTTCCGACTCGGTGGGCAGCTTCTCGCCGCACTTGATCTGCCCCTCGCGGATCTGCCGGGTCAGCTCGGCCACCAGATCCTGGGCGAGGCTGCGGCTCTTGCGGCGTGGGCGCGGTGGCGTGCTTTCGTTGCTCATGTCGATGCTCGGTGTCGGCGGCGTTCCGGAAGTCTCATCATACGCCTCCACGTTGTACGACAACAACGCTAGTTGTCGGAACGACCGGCCGCGGGGCACGCCATCTCCGCCGGGCCGTGACGGCCGTCAAGACTCCGAGAGCCGCGCCTTCGGGCGCGGTGCGCCGCCGCCTAGACTGGAGCGCTCCGCCCGCCGCCGGCCCGGGCCGCGGCGGGAATCGACCTCTGCCGAGCAAGGATGCCTCGATGAACCGCCGGATCGCGCTTTCCGTTCTTTGCCTGTTCGCCCTCCCCGCGCCCGCCGCGCCCTGTCCCGACTGGCCGGCCTCGCGTGCCGGCGCCGAGCTGGCGGCGCTCGCCGAACGCCTGCGCCAATGGGACGACGCCTACCACCGCGAGGGCCGCACGCCCGTGGCGGACGAACTCTACGACCAGGCCCGCGCCCGTCTGGCGCAGTGGCGCCAGTGCTTCCCCGGGCAGGCCGGCCCGCTCCCCGAGCCTCTCGCCGGCAACGCCGGGCCGCTCGCCCATCCGCTGCCGCACACCGGGCTGGACAAGCTCGACGAGGCGGCCGTGCAAGCCTGGATGGCCACACGCGAGGAGCTGTGGGTCCAGCCCAAGGTGGACGGCGTGGCGGTCACCCTGGAATACGCCGGCGGTCGCCTGCAACGGGCCATCAGCCGCGGCGACGGGCGTCGCGGCCAGGACTGGACGGCCCATGCCCGGCGCCTGCCGGCCGTGCCGCAGGAGCTGACGGACAGCCGACACCTGATCCTGCAGGGCGAGCTTTACTGGCGGCAGACCGCCCACGTGCAGGCCGAAGCAGGCGGCCGGGGCGCGCGGGCCAGGATCGCCGGCCTGCTGGCCCGCCAGAGCCTGGACGAGGCGGAGGCCGCCGGAATCGGTCTGTTCGTCTGGGAATGGCCGAACGGCCCGGACGGGATGGCGGAGCGCCTGAACGGCCTGGAACGGCTCGGCTTCGCCGAGGCTCGTCGCTACAGCCAGCCGGTGGCGGACTTCGCGGCGGCCCGGCAGTGGCGCGAGCGCTGGTACCGCGCGCCGCTGCCCTTCGCCAGCGACGGCGTGGTGCTGCGCCAGGGGCGCCGCCCGCCGGGCGAGCGCTGGCAGGCCGAGCCGCCGCACTGGGCGGTGGCCTGGAAATACCCCCTCGCCCAAGCCCTGGCCGAGGTCCGCGCGGTGCAGTTTCGCATCGGTCGCAGCGGGCGGATCACCCCGCTGCTGGAGCTGCAGCCGGTGCGCCTCGACGATCGGGAAATCCGCCGGGTCTCCCTCGGCTCGCTGCAGCGCTGGCAGGCGCTGGACATCCGCCCCGGCGACCAGTTGGCGCTCCGTCTGGCCGGGTTGAGCATTCCGCAGGTCGACGACGTGGTCTGGCGCGCCGCCGAACGGCCGGCGCTGCCGGTGCCCGACCCGGCCGCCTACCATGCGCTGAGCTGCTGGCGGCCGGTGGCGGGCTGCGAGAGCCAGTTCCTCGCCCGCCTCGACTGGCTGGGCGGCCGGCACGGCCTGGCGCTCGGCGGGATCGGCCGCAACACCTGGGAAACCCTGCTGGAGAACCGCCAGCTCGACGACCTGCTCGGCTGGCTGGAACTGACCGAGGCGCAGCTGGCCAGCCTGCCCGGCTTCGGCGAACGCAGTGCCAGCCTGCTCGCCGAGCGCTTCCGCACAGCGCGGCAGCGCGCCTTCCCGGTGTGGCTGCGGGCCCTCGGCCTGCCGCCGACCGGCAAGGCGGCGCTGCCGTCCTCCTGGGACGAGCTGGCCGGGCGCAGCCTGGAACAATGGCAGGGCGAGCCGGGCATCGGCCCCGGCCGCGCCCGCCAACTGCAGGCCTTCTTCCAGCACCCCGAGGTGCAGGCGCTGCGGGTACGGCTGCAAGCGGCGAGCGTCGCGGGCTTCTAAAGCGATGCGGTGGATAAGGCTACGCGGTCTTCCACCCGGCGATGCCGGGCCGAGCCGCAGGGTGGATAACGGCGCTGCCTTATCCACCAGACACGGCTTCCCCATGCCACCTCAATAGGCACGGAACTCCCGGTGGCAGGCCTTGCAGGCGTCCTCCACCCGCTGCATGGACGGCGCCAGGGCCTTGGGCTCCAGCGGCGGGACGGCGGTCGCCGCGACCAGGCTCGCGGTGCTGCGCTCCAGGTCGCCGGCCAGCTGCCGGAAGCGCTCCTGGCGCTGCCAGACCGCGTCGCGGGCGGCACTGTCGCCCCCCGCCTCCCGGACCTGCGGGAAATGCTGCCAGGGCTGGCGCGCCAGCTCGTCGAGGCGGACCGCCCCCGCGGCGAAACGCCGGGCGTCGAAGCCCAGCCGGCCGCGCAGCATGCCGCCAAGCTCCTCGCCGGTCCTGAGCAGGTCCTTGAAGATCGCCTGGCGCTTGCCCAGCGGCGAGTTGGGGTCGACGCCGCCACAGGCGCTCAGGCCCAGGACGGCAAGCAGAACAATCGGGAGCGTGCGGTTCATCATCGGTTTCGCGGCAGTTCACGGCGGCGCCAGTATCGGCAAGCGACGGACAAACACCAAGCTCGGCGGCCTGGCAATGTAAAGAAAAGGCAAAGAGTGTAAGGGTCCGAGCGGAGCGTCCGTCTCCACGGTTAGCATCCTGCTCGACCGCCGCAGTCTGCCTCCCCCCTCTCCTGGCAGGCTGCGGTCGGCACGAACCGACTCAATCCGGAGTGATCGATGAAAGCTTTCTCCACGCTTTGCGCCCTGTCCCTCGCCACGCTGATCGCCGCACCGCTGGCCGCCCAGGCGGCGGACGACTGCAGCGCCAGCGGCCACGAGCAGCACCAGAAAGCCAGCCACGCCGACTGTGGCCAGCACAAGGGACAGGAAGCCCGGCCAGACAAGCAGGGCAACCCGGGCGAGCCCCGCAAGGAGCGGGGCGAAGCGAACCGGGGAGCAGGCAAGGGGCCGGCCGACCAGCACGCGTCCGCCGACAAAGCCCAGCGGCAGAAGCCGGACGCGGCGCATCGACCGTCTCAGGACAGCGACGACGACAACGACGACGCGGAGGACTGATACCGCCGGCCATTCCCGCCCCGGAATAGCCGCGACCCTCCACTGCGAACGAAGCGGGCGGGAGGGCCTTGGGCTCCCCCGCCCGTCTGGCTATAATCGCCACTTCTTGCGGCCTCGCGCCGCACCCGCCTCCCGTCCGAGGGGCGCTGCAGCAGGACCGTCCCGATCGCGCATCGGGCACGCCTGTCAGGCTCGGACGGTTGTCGCTACGGCCGGCCGCTCCCGCGGTCGCCGTCCCTGACTTCAACGGCGCCCATTCGCAGACCACGAATGGAGAGAACCGCATGAGCGCTGCTTTTGCCGATTACAAGGTTGCCGACATCACCCTGGCCGACTGGGGCCGCCGCGAGATCATCATCGCCGAATCCGAGATGCCGGCGCTGATGGGCCTGCGCCACAAGTACGCCGCCAGCCAGCCGCTGAAAGGCGCGAAGATCCTCGGCTGCATCCACATGACCATCCAGACCGCGGTGCTGATCGAAACCCTGATCGCCCTGGGCGCCGAAGTCCGCTGGTCGTCCTGCAACATCTTCTCCACCCAGGACCAGGCCGCCGCCGCCATCGCCGCCGCCGGCATCCCGGTGTTCGCCTGGAAGGGCGAAACGGAAGAAGAGTACGAATGGTGCCTCGAGCAGACCCTCCTCGAGGACGGCCGGCCGTGGGACGCCAACATGGTGCTCGACGACGGCGGCGACCTGACCCAGGTCCTCCACGCCAAGTACCCGGCGATGCTCGAGAAGATCCACGGCATCACCGAGGAAACCACCACCGGCGTGCACCGCCTGCTCGACATGCTGAAAGCCGGCACCCTGAAAGTCCCGGCGATCAACGTCAACGACTCGGTGACCAAGAGCAAGAACGACAACAAGTACGGCTGCCGCCACAGCCTCAACGACGCCATCAAGCGCGGCACCGACCACCTGCTGTCCGGCAAGCAGGCGCTGGTGATCGGCTACGGCGACGTGGGCAAGGGCTCGGCGCAGTCGCTGCGTCAGGAAGGCATGATCGTCAAGGTCTCGGAAATCGACCCGATCTGCGCCATGCAGGCCTGCATGGACGGCTTCGAAGTGGTCTCGCCCTATCTGAACGGCGAGAACGACGGCCGCGAGGCGAGCATCGACCACGCGCTGCTCGGCAAGATCGACCTGATCGTCACCACCACCGGCAACGTCGCCGTGTGCGACGCCAACATGCTCAAGGCGCTGAAGAAGCGCGCCGTGGTGTGCAACATCGGTCACTTCGACAGCGAGATCGACACCGCCTTCATGCGCCGCAACTGGGCCTGGGAAGAGGTCAAGCCGCAGGTGCACAAGATCCACCGCACCGGCGCCGGCCAATTCGATCCGCTCAACGACGACTACCTGATCCTGCTCGCCGAGGGTCGCCTGGTGAACCTCGGCAACGCCACCGGCCACCCGAGCCGGATCATGGACGGCTCCTTCGCCAACCAGGTGCTGGCGCAGATCCACCTCTACGACGAGCGCTTCGCCGACCTGCCGGCCGGCGAGAAGGCCGCGCGTCTTGCCGTCGAAGTGCTGCCCAAGAAGCTCGACGAGGAAGTCGCGCTGGAGATGGTCAAGGGCTTCGGGGGCGTGGTCACCCGCCTGACCGGCCAGCAGGCCGAGTACATCGGCGTGGCCGTCGACGGCCCGTTCAAGCCGGACAGCTATCGCTATTGATCGTAGGGTGGGTTAGGCCGCAGGCCGCAACCCACCGACCGGCCATCAGGCCGGCAAGGGGGATGCCTGCCGGCATCCTTGGCGGGTTGTGCCGCGTTGTGGCCAACCCTCCCTACGCATTCAAGGACCCTATCCATGTCCCAGGAACGCCGCTACAGCTTCGAGTTCTTCCCGACCAAGACCGAGGCCGGACACGAAAAACTGCTGGCCACCGCGCGCCAGCTCGCCGGCTACCGGCCGGACTTCTTCTCCTGCACCTATGGCGCCGGCGGCTCGACCCGCGACCGCACCCTGAACACCGTGCTGCAGCTCGACGGCGAGGTGAAGGTGCCGACCGCGCCGCACCTCTCCTGTGTCGGCGACAGCAAGGCCGAACTGCGCAGCCTGCTGAACACCTACAAGGACGCCGGCATCAAGCGCATCGTCGCCCTGCGCGGCGACCTGCCCTCGGGCATGGGCATGGCCAGCGGCGAGCTGCGCCACGCCAGCGAGCTGGTCGAGTTCATCCGCGCGGAAACCGGCGCGCACTTCCACATCGAGGTCGCCGCCTATCCGGAGATGCACCCCCAGGCGCGCAGCTTCGAGGACGACCTCGCCCACTTCGCCGCCAAGATGAAGGCCGGCGCGGACAGCGCGATCACCCAGTACTTCTTCAATGCCGACGGCTATTTCCACTTCGTCGAGCGCGTGCGCAAGCTCGGTGTGGAGCAGCCGATCGTCCCCGGCATCATGCCGATCACCAACTACAGCAAGCTGGCGCGCTTCTCCGACGCCTGCGGCGCGGAACTGCCGCGCTGGGTGCGCAAGCAGCTGGAGGCCTACGGCGACGACCTGGAGAGCATCCAGGCCTTCGGCGAGCAGGTGGTGACCGACATGTGCGAGAAGCTGCTCGACGGCGGCGCGCCGGGCCTGCACTTCTACACCCTCAACCAGGCCGAACCCAGCCTGGCGATCTGGAACAACCTCGGACTGCCGCGCTGAAGCGCCGCTCGCCCGTCGCCGCAGCCCCCGGCTGCGGCGACGGGCAGCATGGTTGTGTCACGCTTCGCCAGCGTGCAGCTCTGATATACTCTCGACTTCCGCCAGGCTTGCGCCCGGCTGCTCGGCCGACGCAGGCCCAGCAAGACCGGTCGGGGTCGCGCCCTCTCGCGCGATTCGCGCCCGGCACGTTCGTACCTTCGGGCCCCGCCCTAACCAGACAGGATTTCCCATGTCCTTTGCTTCCCTCGGGCTCTCCGAGGCATTGGTCCGCGCCGTCGAGGCCGCCGGCTATGCCCAGCCCACTCCCGTGCAACAGCGGGCCATTCCCGCCGTGTTGCAGGGTCGCGATCTGATGGTTGCCGCCCAGACCGGTACCGGCAAGACCGGCGGCTTCGCCCTTCCCGTACTCGAACGCCTGTTCCCCGGCGGCCACCCGGACAAGGAGCACCGCCACGGCCCGCGCCAGGCCCGCGTGCTGGTACTGACCCCGACCCGCGAACTGGCCGCCCAGGTGCACGACAGCTTCAAGCTCTACGCCCGCGACCTGAAGCTGGTCAGCGCCTGCATCTTCGGCGGGGTCGGCCTGAACCCGCAGATCCAGGCCCTGTCCCGCGGCGTCGACGTGCTGGTGGCCTGTCCGGGGCGCCTGCTCGACCTGGCCGGCCAGGGCGGCGTCGACCTCTCCCACGTGGAGATCCTGGTGCTCGACGAAGCCGACCGCATGCTCGACATGGGCTTCATCCACGACGTCAAGAAGGTCCTCGCCCGGCTCCCGGCAAAACGGCAGAACCTGCTGTTCTCGGCGACCTTCTCCCAGGACATCATCAACCTCACCAACAAGCTGCTGCGCGACCCCGAACGCATCGAGGTGACGCCGCCGAACACCACGGTGGAACGCATCGAACAGCGCATGTTCCGCCTGCCGGCCAGCCACAAGCGCGCCCTGCTCGCCCACCTGGTCACCCAGGGCGCCTGGGAGCAGGTGCTGGTGTTCACCCGCACCAAGCACGGCGCCAACCGCCTTGCCGAATACCTCGAAAAACACGGCCTGCCAGCCGCGGCGATCCACGGCAACAAGAGCCAGAACGCCCGCACCAAGGCCCTGGCCGACTTCAAGAACGGCGCCATCCGTCTCTTGGTGGCCACCGACATCGCCGCCCGCGGCCTGGACATCGACCAGTTGCCCCACGTGGTCAACTTCGAGCTGCCCAACGTCGAGGAGGACTACGTCCACCGCATCGGCCGCACCGGCCGCGCCGGTCGCAGCGGCGAGGCGATCTCGCTGGTCGCGCCGGACGAGGAGAAGCTGCTCAAGTCGATCGAGCGCATGACCCGCCAGAGCATCCCGGAAGGTGACTGGGCAGGCTTCGACGCCAGCACCGTCGAGGCGGAGAAGCCCGAGGTCCGCGAACCGCATCCGCCGCGCAACGCCGGCAGCGCCGGTCGCAAGGACAAGGGCCGGGACAAGGGCCAGGAAAAACCCCGGGAGAAGGCGCCGGAGAAAGCCCGGGGCAAGGAAAAGGCCCAGCCCCAGGCCAGCAAGGGCGGCGGCCAGCCGAACCGCCCGGCGCAGAAGGCGCAGCCCGCCCGCCAGGCACCGACCCCCGACCGGCCGTCGAACCGCGATCCGGAGGAGTTCCTCGACGACGAGGTCGACAACTTCGGCAACCGCGCCGACTATGTCAGCCCCTACCAGAACAAGCAGCAGCGCGGCCGCCGTCCCGGCGCGAGCGGCCCGGCGGCCGGTGCCAACCGCGACCAGGGCCAGGGCCAGGGACCGCGCGGTCCGAAGCGCCAGGGCCAGGGTTCCGGCGGCGGCCAGACGCGCCGTGCTCCGGTGCCGGCCTACCGCAGCGAGCAGTCCCGCGAGGAAGCGGCGCCGCGCAAGCCGGAGCGGCAGCCGCTGATCCTGCACAAGGAGTCGAAGAGCGACCGCTTCCCCACCGCGGAACAACTCGACCAGCTGTCGGGCCAGCGCCCGCGCAGCGAGAAGCCGGCGCTGCTGACGCGCAACCGCGAGGAGTGAGGTAACCCCTCACCTCCACCGACAAAAAAGCCGGCTTCGCGCCGGCTTTTTTGTGGACGACCCTCGCCCGCTTACTGGCGCACACCCTCCACCGAGAAGATCAGCTCCACCTCCTGGGAAGACGGGCCGAGATCCTTCTGGATGGCGAAGTCCTTGAGCTTCAGCCGGGTGCTGCCCTCGAAGCCGGCACGGTAGCCGCCCCAGGGGTCCTTGCCCTCGCCGATGAACTTGGCGGCGATCGTCACCGGCTTGGTCACGCCGTTGAGGCTCAGGTTGCCGGCGATGTCGAAGCTGCCCTGGCCGGTGGACTTGACCGAGGTGGACTCGAAGGTCGCGGTCGGGTACTTGTCGACGTTGAGGAAATCTGCGCTGCGCAGGTGCTTGTCGCGCTCGGCGTGGTTGGAGTCGATGCTGGCGGTCTTCAGGGTCACCTTGACCTTGCTCGCCTCGGGCTGGGCGGCATCGAAGCTGAAGCCGCCGTCGAAGTCGCGGAAGGTGCCATACACCCAGCTGTAGCCAAGGTGGCTGATCTTGAAGTTGACGAAGGCGTGCTGGCCCTTCTTGTCGATCACATAGTCGGCGGCCATCGCCTGGCCGACGCCGAGCAGGGCGGAACCGAGGGCCAGGGCGGCGAGGGTCTTCTTGAGCATGGGGTTCTCCTTGAGAGATTAGCGGGTGTCGCGGCCGAGCATGCGGACCAGGGTCGCGTCACGGTCGATGAAATGGTGTTTCAGGGCGGCCAGGGCATGCAGGACGGCCAGGCCGACCAGCGCCCAGGCGAGCAGCTCGTGCACTTCGCCGGCCACGTCCGCCTGATCGGGCAGGCCGCTGACCAGCGCCGGCACCTGGAACCAGCCGAAGACCTCGATCGGCTGGCCGTCGGCGGTGGAGATCAGATAGCCGGCGATCATCAGCGCGAACAGGCCGAGATAGAGCAGTCCGTGCCCGGCCCGGCTGGCCAGCCGGACAAGCGGCCCGTGACTGGCCAGCGGCCCCGGCGGCGGGCTGAACAGGCGCCAGGCGAGGCGCAGCAGCATGACCAGGAACAGCAGGATGCCGATGCCCTTGTGGATATCCGGTGCCGTGCGGTACCAGGGGCTGTAGTAGTCCAGACCGCCCATCCACAGGCCCAGGCCGAACAGGCCGAAGACCGTCAGCGCCACCGCCCAGTGCAGCAGGATGCTGACCAGGCCGAAACGGAGGGGAGAGTTGCGCCATTGCATGTGCGACATTCCTTGGATACGGGACGTGCACAGCCTAGCGGCTCATCTATCGATTTAAAGCGGAATTTTTCGCTCGAAAAGATCGAATCGTTCGATATTCGAACGGTTGTACCGGCGCGGCCATGGCGACCGCGCCGGCGGCTCCCTCAGCGGAACAGCTGGGCCAGACGGGCGAAGAAGCCTGGCTTGCCCTCGGCCGGCGAATCCGCCACGGGCGCGGCCTTGGCCCGGGCGATTGCCGGCTGGTCCAGCCGGGTGATCTGCGGCGTCGGCACCGGCCGCCCGGCACGCAGCTCGCGCAGCTGCTCGGCAGCACGTTTGCCGCTGCGCAGGGCGCCCTCCAGGGTTCCCGGATAGAGCGGGTCGGTGTGCTCGCCGGCGAAGGCCACGCGCTCCAGCGGCTGCTCCCAGAGTCGCCAGTAACGGCTGATCTGCCCCGGCCCGTAGGCCAGATAGGCGCCGCCGAGGCCGCTGTCGCCGCTGTAGCGGCGGATCTCGTAGCCGAGATAGGCGCCGCGGGCCTTGGGGTAGTGCTCGTGCAGGCGGATCAGCAGTTGGTCGGCCACCTGGCGGTCGCCGAAGGCCTGCAGCAGGCGGGCATTGTCGCCGGAGAGATTGACCAGCACGTTGGCGCCGCCCTTGGCTGCCGGCTCGACCCACAGCATGCCCAGGCCCTGGTTGCTGTAGATCTCGCCGGTCAGGTGCGCCTTGCCCTCCCATACCGGGCTCTTGAACTTCAGCAGCAGCTGGTCGCGCCAGCCGTAGTTGGTGCCCTTCAGCGCACCGCGCTGGCGCTCCGGCAGCGCCGGGGCGAACTGGATCTGCCCCAGGGCGCGCAACGGCACGGCCAGCACCAGGTAGTCGGCGCTGTAGCCGACGCTCCCGGCCTTGACCGTCACGCCCTGTTGATCCTGGCTGACCGCGGACACCCGCACGCCGGTCTTGACCGTCTTCAGCTCCTTGGCCAGGGCCTGCGCCAGCACCGGGCTGCCGCCGGGCAGACGGGCGCTGCGCAGCTCGCCCTCGTCGATACCGCGGTAGACCCGGCTCTGCTGGGCGAGGTAGAGCAGCGAGAGGCGCGACGGCTCGTCGTAGTGCGAGCGGATTCGCTGGTTGACCAGCTGGCGGGCGGTGGTCGGCAGCTTCAGCTCGTCCAGCCAGCGCGCCGCGTTGCCCTGGTCGAGGGCGAACAACTTGCGGTCGGACGCCGGATCGAGCGGGTCCTTGATCAACGCCGCCAGTTCGTCGAGGGCCTGCTCGTAGCGCTTCAAGCCCTCGGCGACGGCCGGCTGCTTCTGCGCCAGATCGGCGACGCTGAAATAGCTGCCGTCGATCAGATAGCCGGTACCGCGCACCACGTCGGGCGCCGGCTGGGTCTTCAGCTTGAAGTGCGTCAGGTACTCGTTGAGCAGCGGCTGAACCCTGGCGCTGCCGATCCATTCGCCGCCGGCCAGAGCGGAGCGGCCGCCGGCACTCTCGCGGGCCTCCAGCAGGGTGACCTGCCAGCCGTCGCGCTGCAGCTCCCAGGCCGCGGTCAGACCGGCCAGGCCGCCGCCGACGACGATCGCCGTCGGCTGTTTATCCTTGCCCAGCGCCACGACACCGAACAGCCCCATCCCGACCAATGCGGACACCCGCAGCCAGTTCCGGAACATCTTTTCGCCCCCGAATCAATGAGTTGACGCACACCCCGTGCGCGCGGCGCGAGCATACGCCAGCGCCCCGCCGGCAACCAGCCGTCGGCGATGCCGGGCAGCAACGCACGGCGCCGCTCTGTTAGGCTCTCGCCGATCGTTTCCAGGAGAGTCCCATGAGCCTCAACGCCGACTGGATGCAGCGCGACCTCGCCGTGCTCTGGCATCCCTGCACCCAGATGAAGGACCACGAACGCCTGCCGCTGATCCCGATCCGCCGAGGCGAGGGCGTCTGGCTGGAGGACTTCGACGGCAAGCGCTACCTGGATGCGGTGAGTTCCTGGTGGGTCAACGTGTTCGGCCACGCCAACCCGCGGATCAACGCGCGGATCAAGGCCCAGGTCGACCAGCTCGAGCACGTGATGCTCGCCGGCTTCAGCCATCGACCGGTGATCGAGCTGTCCGAGCGCCTGGTGGCGATCACCCCGCCGGGGCTTTCGCGGGTGTTCTACGCCGACAACGGCTCCTCGGGCATCGAGGTGGCGCTGAAGATGAGCTTCCACTACTGGCGCAACGGCGGCCGGACGGAGAAGAAGCGCTTCGTCACCCTGACCAACAGCTACCACGGCGAGACCGTGGCGGCGATGTCGGTGGGCGACGTGGCGCTGTTCACCGACACCTACAAGCCGCTGCTGCTCGACACCTTCAAGGTGCCCAGCCCGGACTGCTACCTGCGCCCGGACGGGGTGAGCTGGGAGGAGCACTCGCGGAGCATGTTCGCCCACATGGAACAGTGCCTCGCCGAGCATCACGGCGAAATCGCCGCGGTGATCGTCGAGCCGCTGATCCAGGGCGCCGGCGGCATGCGCATGTACCACCCGATCTATCTCCGGCTGCTGCGCGAGGCCTGCGACCGCTACGGCGTGCACCTGATCGCCGACGAGATCGCCGTCGGCTTCGGCCGCACGGGAACGATGTTCGCCTGCGAGCAGGCGGGCATCGCCCCGGATTTCCTGGTGCTGTCCAAGGCGCTCACCGGCGGCTACCTGCCGATGGCCGCGGTGCTCACCACCGACGACGTCTACCAGGCCTTCTACGCCGACTACGCCACCCTGCGCGCCTTCCTCCACTCGCACACCTACACCGGCAACCCGCTGGCCTGCGCCGCCGCCCTGGCGACCCTGGACATCTTCCGCGACGACGACGTCATCGCGAGGAACAAGGCACTGGCCGCGTGCATGGCCCGCGCCACCGAACATCTCAAGGACCACCCGCAGGTCGCCGAGGTGCGCCAGACCGGCATGGCCCTGGCCATCGAGATGGTCCAGGACAAGGCCGGCAAGACCCCCTATCCCTGGCAGGAGCGCCGCGGCCTGGCGGTCTACCAGCATGCGCTGTCGCGCGGCGCCCTGCTGCGCCCGCTGGGCAGCGTGGTGTACTTCCTGCCGCCCTACGTGATCACCCCCGAGCAGATCGACTTTCTCGCCGAGGTGGCGACCGAGGGCATCGACCTCGCCACCCGCAGCGCGGTCAGCGTGGCCATGCCGGCCGGCGCGCCCGCCGAGTTCCGCGATCCCGGATAGGGCAGGTGCAACCCGCCGGGAATGGTCAAAGCCCGATCCGCAACGGCGGGTTGCACCCTACAGCCGCACGCGGCCAGCGGTTAAGCTTGCGCTTTTTCCGTCTGCCGAAGTCTGCCCATGCGCCTGTCCCGTTTCTTCATCGACGCCCCCCTGTCCCTCGGCCGCTGCGAGCTGCCGGAAGCCCAGGCACACTACATCGGCCGCGTGCTCAGGCTCGCCGCCGGCGATGCCGTGCAGCTGTTCGACGGCAGCGGCCAGGAGTTCATCGGCGAGTTGGCCGAGGTGGGCAAGAAGAACGTGCAGGTCGAGCTGCGCGAACAGTGTGCCGGCCTGGCCGAATCGCCGCTGCGCATCCATCTCGGCCAGGGCCTGTCGCGCGGCGAGCGGATGGACTGGGCGATCCAGAAGGCCACCGAGCTGGGCGTGGCGGAAATCACCCCGATCGTCAGCGAGCGCTGCGAGGTGCGCCTCAAGGACGAGCGCGCCGACAAGCGCCTGGCCCACTGGCGACAGATCGCCATCAGCGCCTGCGAGCAATGCGGCCGCTCGCTGCTGCCGGCGATCCATCCACCCATTCTGCTCGGCGACTGGCTGGAGCGGACCCAGGCCGAGCTGAAGCTGGTCCTGCATCCGGTCGCCGAACCGCTGGCCAGCCATGCCCGGCCGGGTTCGCTGGCCTTCCTGATCGGCCCCGAGGGCGGCCTGTCCGAGGCGGAGGTGGAGGCGGCGCAGCGCGCTGGCTACCAGGCCGCCCGGCTCGGCCCGCGGGTGCTGCGCACCGAGACCGCGCCGGTGGTGGCGCTGAGCGTGGCCCAGCAGCTGTGGGGGGACTTCTGAGCGCCGCTCGAGATCCGAACGAGCGCTGCAGCACGCCGTCGCCAGTAGTCAGATCAACCCTGCATCCGCCAGCTTCTGCTCCAGCGCCTGCAGGTCGGGAATCCGCGCCACGCCGTCCCCCACCTGCACCGCCGCCAGCTCCAGCGGCGCCAGCTCGGCATCGACCCGGGCCAGGTGGGCGTCGACCTTCAGCGAGTGCGGAATGCCCTGCAACAGCAGGGCGAGGAACTTCACCCGGGGTCGCCCGCCGAGGGCGTTGAACACCGCCACCCGCGGCGTCGCGCCGAGTTGCGCCCGCCCGCCGCTGGCCGCCTCGAAGGACAGCAGCGGCAGCCGCAGGTCGCGCCAGCCGAGCTGCCCGAGCAGCCAGGGCGGCAGGTCGGGAGAGGTCTGTACGCCGCGGTAGGGAATGATTTCGGCCACTGCCACGTTGGGCAGCAGCAGGGTACGGTCGGCCAGCGGCAACAGCAGGGCGGTCAGGCTGTCGACGCGGGGCGGAGTGGCTACGGCTTGGTTCATGGCAGTTCCTGCAAGATCGATGCGTGGCCCCGGGCGGCGTTCCTCATTCGGCACACTCCTCGGCCAGTCGCTGCACCAGGGCCTCGGCCAGCTCCCGCGGCGTACCGCTGAACTGGCTGTAGCCGCCCTCGCGCAGGCTGTCCGGCATGCTCGAACAGGCGCAGCTGTTGGCCCGCTGGGTCCAGATTTCGCCGCCCTGACGGCACAGGTAGGCGGCCGCCGCCGTGCCGTCGCTGCCCATGCCGCTGAAGGCGATCACCCCGCAGCGCGGGCCGAACCGCCAGGCCAGGTTGAGCATCAGTTGGTCGATGGACGGGCTGTAGGGTTCCGGCCAGGGACGCTCGGCGATCGACAGCGCGCCATCCTCGGCGAAACCCAGTTCGTGACGGATCGGCGCCACCACCACCTCGCCGCAGCACAGCCGCTCGCCGTGGCGGGCGGGCACGACCTGCCACTGGCTATGGCGGCCGACCGCCCTGGGCAGGGCCGACTCGAAGGAGGGGTCGATGTGCTGGGCGTAGACGAAGGCGACCGGCAGGCCGCCGGGCAGCGCATCGAGAAACGCCTTGACCGCCTCCGGGCCACCCAGGGAGGCGGCCAACAGCCAGACCTGGCGGGGCGACTGGCCGGCCGCCAGCGGGGTGTCCCGCAGCGGCGCCGGCAACGGCAGCCGGCTCGGCCGCTGACCCTCGTCGAGCAGGGCCGCGAGGGTCGGCCCGACCGCCGCGGCCGGGTCGCCGACCAGCCGCTTGAGCTTGCCGATCAGCCGCCGCTCCCAGCGCGGATAGTGTTCCGAATGGCGTTCCGGCGCCTGGCCCTGGCCGAACAGCACTGGCACCTGGCTGGCCTCGAGCAGCGCGTCGAGCAGCGGCGTGTCCTCCAGCTGGGCCAGATCGACCAGCCAGAGATCAGCCGTGCAGGATGCCAAGCTCTCTTCGTCGAGGCGGGCCGGGTCGCTGTTGAGCACCACCTCGTAGCCGTTGCCGACCAGCGCCTGCTGCAGCACGTGACGCTGCAGCGAGGTGTCGGCGATCACCGCGATGCGCGCGCTCATCGTGCTTCAGGCTCCTTGACCAGCCGGTGGATGGCTTCCAGCAGGAGCGCCTCCTGATAGGGTTTGCCGAGGTATTCGTCGACGCCGAGGCCGAGCGCCCGCTCGCGGTGCTTCTCCCCGGTACGCGAGGTGATCATGATGATCGGCAGGTCCTTGAGGCGCTCGTCGTGGCGTACCCGGGTCGCCACCTCGAAGCCGTCCATGCGCGGCATCTCGATGTCCAGCAGCATGAGGTCCGGGCGCCGCTCCTGCAGTTGGGCGAGGGCATCGACCCCGTCCTTGGCGGTCATGCAGTCCATGCCGTGGCGCTCCAGCAGGCGGCCGGTGACCTTGCGCACGGTGACCGAGTCGTCCACCACCAGCACCAGCAGCGGTCGCTCCTTCTCGGCCTCGGCCGGTGCCTGGAGCTGGCTCGGTGCACTCGGCTGCAGGCTGGCCAGGCGTTCGCGCAGGGTCGCCAGCAGGTCGAGAATCACCACCACCCGGCCGTCGCCGAGGATGGTCGCCCCGGAGATTCCCGGCACCACGGCGAACTGCGGACCGAGGCTCTTCACCACGATCTCGCGGGAGCCGGCCAGGCCGTCCACCTGCACGGCCACCGCCTGCTCGCTGGAGCGCATCAGGATCACCGGCAGCGGCATATGCTGACCGGCCAGCTTGGGCTGCTGGCCGTTGTCCAGCAGCTCGCCGAGATAGCGCAGCGCGTAGCGCTTGCCGGCGTACTCCAGGCCCGCCTGCTCCGCCTGCCCGCCGGCGCGGCGCGCATAGAGCGCCTCCAGCTCGTGGGGCGCGACCCGCACGATGCCCTCGATGGTGTTCAGCGGTACCGCATAGAGGTCCTCGCCGGCGAGCACCATCAGCGCGCGGTTGACCGACACGGTGAACGGCAGGCGGATCAGGAAGCGGGTTCCGACACCCGGGGTCGACTCGATGCTCATCGAGCCGCCGAGCTGCTTGACCTCCGAATGCACCACGTCCATGCCGACGCCGCGCCCGGAAATCTGCGTGACCCGGTCCGCCGTGGAGAAGCCCGCCTCGAGGATGAACTGCAGCGCCTCGTGATCGGACAACGGAGCGTCGGGCTTCATCAAACCGCGCTCGATGGCCTTTTGGCGCACCGCCTCAAGGCGGATGCCGCCGCCGTCGTCGAAGAGGGTGAGCAGGATGTCGCCGCCCTCGCGCAGCAGCTCCAGGTGAATGCTGCCCTGCTCCGGCTTGCCGGCGGCGCGGCGCACCTCGGCCGACTCGACGCCATGGTCGACGGCGTTGCGCAGCATGTGCTCCAGCGGCGCGATGATGCGCTCCAGCACGCTGCGGTCCATTTCCCCCTCGGCGTTGCCGACGCTGAGCTCCACCTGCTTGCCCAGCTCGCCGGCGACCTGCCGGACCACCCGGCGCAGGCGCGGCAGCAGGCGCTCGAAGGGCACCATGCGGGTGCGCATCAGGCCTTCCTGAAGCTCGGTGTTGACCCGTGCCTGCTGGAGCAGCAGGGTTTCCGCATCGCGGCTGCGCGCCGCGAGGGTTTCCTTGAGGTCGAGCAGGTCGGAAGCCGACTCGAACAGCGCCCGCGAGAGCTGCTGCAGCTGCGAGTGGCGGTCCATCTCCAGGGGGTCGAAGTCCTCGTAGCCGGCCCGCTCGGCCTCGGCCTGGTAGCGGCTGAGGATCTGCGCCTGGGTTTCGGTGTCGAGCCGGCGCAACTGGTCGCGCACCCGCTCGATGGTCGACTCCATCTCGGCCAGGGTGAAGCCGATGTCGCTCACCTGCTGCTCGACCCGGCCGCGGAAGATCGAGGTTTCCCCAGCCAGGTTGACCAGATCCTCGAGCAGCTCCGCCGGGACCCGGACCATTTCCTGCGGGGCACGCTGGGCGGCGGCTTCCCGCGCCGCCTCCTCGGCCCGCTGCACGAACGGCAGGACCTTGTTCGGTGCGCCGGCGGCGGGAAGCTCGCTGGCGACGAGCAGCGGGCCGCCCGGCAGCTCCGCGACGGCCTCGGCGGACGGCGCCAGACGCTCCGGCCCGGTCGCCTTCGGCACGGCCGGCTTCTGCGCGGTGGCCTCGGCCACCGGCTCCCGGCTGCCGGCGCACCAGTTGCGGATCGCCGCGATCAGCCCCTCGCCGTCCGGCGGCGCCGTGCGCTCGCGCGCCGCCTCGAGCATCCCGGCGAGGCGGTCGTGGCAGGCCTGCAGCAGCCCGGCGAGCGCCGGAGCGACCGTCAACCAGCCGTTGCCGAGCCCTTCGTAGAGGAACTCCAGTTCGTGGGCCAGATCGCCGATCTCGCGCATCTCGGCCATCAGCGCCCCGCCCTTGAGGGTGTGCAGATCGCGCTGCAGGGCCTCCAGGGCCCCCCGATCGTTGGAGTCCTTCAGCCAGCGCTGCAGGGCGGCGCCGGCGCTTTCGAGGATATCGAAGCCCTCCTCGAGGAAGATCTCCAGCAGTTCGGGGTCGCAGGCCCGGGCGAGGAATCCCGGGGGCGCCGGCGAGCGCCGCGACTCCGGGGCGGTGTCGGCTGGTGCGTCTTCCCCCGTGGCGAAGTCGAGCCGCTCCCTGTGGAATGGCCGCCCCTCCGGAGCCGCGGCATCGAACGATTCGGTGCACACTGCCTCGCCAAGCGATTCGAGGACGGCCGGCTCCCGCGCCGCACGCGCAACGCCGCAGGCCTCGGCACCCACCGCCGCGACCTGCCGGCGCCAGTCCTGCAGGGCCTGGATCAGCTCCTGCGAATCACCCAACGGGAGCCCGGCCGGCAGCCGCTCGACGAGCAGCGCCAGCCGCCCGTGACTGCGCCCCAGCAGCTCGTCGAGGCCCGCCAGGTGCGGACGAGGGTGCGCCAGCAGGTCTTCATAGAGGCACTCCAGCTCATGGGCGAGATCGGCGACCGGCGCGATGCCGGCCATCCGCGCGCCACCCTTGAGGGTGTGCAGATCGCGCAGCAGGGCGGTCAGCGCCAGATTGTCCTCCGGCTGGCGCAACCAGCGCGGCAGCGTCTGGGCGGTGCTGTCCAGCAGATCGAGCGCCTCCTCGAGGAACAGCGCGGTCAGCTCGTCATCCGCCTCCGCCCCGCCGTCGCTCGGCAAGGTCTCCCCGAGCGCCAGGACAGCAGACTCGGGCTTCGCCGGGGCCGGTTCGGCGACCTCCGGCGGCAGAGCGAACGGCTCCTCGGCTGGCAGAACCTCCACCGACTCCGCAACCACCGGCTCCGGTTCTTCGGGCGCCGGTTTGAGGATTTCCCGCTCGGCCGCAGGCAGCTCTTCCGGCTCGGCGAGATCCAACGCATCGAGCGCCAACGCTTCGGCCGACAGGATCTCCGCCGGCTCTTCGGGCGCCGGTTCGGGGATTTCCTGCTCGGCCGCGGGCAGCTCTTCCAACTCAGCAGCGAGACCCAGCGTATCGAGCGCCAGCGCTTCGACCGGCAAGGCCTCCGCCTGCTCGGGCTCCGCAGACGTCGGCTCGGGGTTTTCCGGCTCGGCCGTAGGCAGCTCTTCCAGCTCGGCGAGATCCAGCGCATCAAGCGCCAATGCCTCAGCCGGCAGGATCTCCGCCGATTCATCAGCCGCCGGTTCGAGGTTTTCCGGCTCGGCCGCAGGCAGTTCTTCCGGCTCGGCGAGATCCAGCGCATCGAGTACCGACGCTTCGGCCGGCAAGGCCTCCGCCGGTTCTTCGGGCGCCGGCTCGAGGATTTTTGGCTCGACCGCAGGCAGCTCTTCCGGCTCGGCGAGACCCAGCGCATCGAGCGCCGCCCCCCCAGCCGGCAAGGCCTCCGCCGGTTCTTCGGGCGCCGGCTCGGGGATTTCCCGCTCGGCCGCAGGCAGCTCTTCCAACTCGGCGAGATCCAGCGCATCGAGCGCCGCCCCCCCAGCCGGCAAGGCCTTCGCCAGTTCTTCGGGCACCGGCTCGAGGATTTCCGGCTCGACCGCAGGCAGCTCTTCCGACTCGGCGAGATCCAGCGCATCGAGCGTCGGCATTTCGGCCGGCAGGACCTCCGCCGACTCTTCGGGCGCCGGCTCGGGGATTTCCGGCTCGGCCGCGGGCAGTTCTTCCGGCTCGGCGAGATCCAGCGCATCGAGTACCGACGCTTCGGCCGCCAGGACCTCCGCCGGTTCTTCGGGCGCCGGCTCGGGGATTTCCGGCTCGGCCGCGGGCAGTTCTTCCGGCTCGGCGAGATCCAGCACATCGAGCGCCAGCGCTTCGGCCGGCAGGGCCTCCGCCGGTTCTTCGGGCGCCGGCTCGGGGGTTTCCGGCTCGACCGCTGGCAGCTCTTCCGGCTCGGCAAGATCCAACGCATCGAGCGCCGGCGCTTCGGCCGGCAGAGCCTCCGCCGGTTCTTCGGGCGCCGGCTCGGGGGTTTCCGGCTCGACCGCTGGCAGCTCTTCCGGCTCGGCAAGATCCAGCGCATCGAGCGCCGGCATTTCGGCCGGCAGGGCCTCCGCCGGTTCTTCGGGCGCCGGCTCGAGGATTTCCGGCTCGGCCGCGGGCAACTCTTCCGGCTCGGCGAGATCCCGCGCATCGAGCGCCAGCGCTTCGGCCGGCAGGGCCTCCACTGGCACCACGGTCGCCGCGTCCTCGAGCAGGGCCTGCAGCGCGGCTACGCGCTCGGGCTGCGGAATCACCTCCAGGGCGGCGGCAACCTGGTCGAGCATGCCGATCAAGGCCTCGTGGGCGGCCTCGGCTGCGCCGAAGAAGCGCTCGTCGAGCGTCAGACGACCGGCCTGTGCGGCGCCGTACAGGGCCAGCAGCGCCTGGCAGAGCGCGTCGATCTGGGGCAGCTCGGCCTTCCGCGCGCTGGCGCCGAGGATATCCAGCTCGCCGCACAGCGCGGCGAGTTCCTGCGGCGGCTCCGGATCGCGCCGCCAGCGGCGCAGCAGGTCCTCGGCCTCCAGCAGGGTGTCCAGGTCCTCGGCGAGGAAGCGGCCGATCTGCCGGGGATCGCGCACTTCGCCGCTGTCGCCCAGCCAACCTTCCTTGGCCGCCTCGAGGCGCTCCTGGTGCAGCCGCCTGACCTCGGCGAGGAACGCCGGGCTGCCGTCGATGGGCGCCAGCGGCCAGCTGTCCAGCTGCGCCAGGCCGCGTTGCAGCAGCTGCGCGGCACGCTGGAGCAGTTCGACCTCGGCGAGATCGATGAGAATCAGGTTGGTCTTGAACTCCTTGACCAGCCGTTCCAGCGGCATGGCGATTTCCGCGATCGGCAGGAGACCGGCCATGTGCGCGCTGCCCTTGAGGGTGTGCAGGGCACGCTGCAAGTCGTCGGTGACCCCCTGCGGCAGCTCCCGGGCGCAGGCGGCGAGGAAGCGGTCGAGGGTCTGCAGATGGCCGATCGCCTCGTTGCGGAAGATTTCCAGCAGTTGCACGTCGAGTTCGTCGGCCGACTCGCCGCTCGCCGACGGCGCCTCGGCACGGGTCTCGACCTCGGCCTCGGCGGATGCGCCGGCCGGCTCCTCGCCCTGGGCCCGGGCGTGGGCGGTGGCCGCCAGGCGGTCGACATCGTCGCGCTGGCGCTGGGCCTTGGCGGCGAACTCCTCGACCAGCACCGGCATCAGCGCCAGCACGTCGGCCACCACCTGCAGTACCCCGGCGGTCGGCTGAATGCTGCGGTCGAGCACGCGGTTGAGCAGGTTCTCGATGGACCAGGCCAGCTCGCCGATGATCAGCGCGCGCACCATCCGCCCGCTGCCCTTGAGGGTATGGAAGGCGCGCCGGACCTCGATCAGGGCCTCCTTGTTCGTACTGTCGGTGCGCCAGCGGGGGAAGTATTCGCCGAGGGTTTCCAGCACCTCGCCGGCTTCCTCGATGAACACCTCCAGCAGGTCCTCGTCCACCGGCTCCTCGTCGGCCGGCGGCGGCAGCAGGCTGGGTGGCGCCTCGCCGGCCGGCGGATTGATCGCCTGCACGGGAGCAGCCAGAACCTCGGCCAGGGTCGGCGGCGGCGGGGCCGGCGCATCCCCGGCAGGCAGCGGGGACTCGGCTTCGAGCCTCGCGGGCGGCGGCGCGGGAGCCTCCGGCGGCGCAACGGTTTCCAGCAGGGCCGGAAGCTCCGCCACGCCCGGCTCCGGCTCGGCGGGAACGACTGGCGCCGGAGTGACGACGAGGGTGAGCGCCGGGGTGTCGCGGTCGAGGATCGAAGGCTTTTCCACCAGCGGATAGCCAAGGCTGGCCAGGCTTTCCTCGGCCACGTCGAGCAACCGCTCGCTGGCGCTGCCGTGGTCCTCGCTCAGCCGCTCGAGGTAGTACTCGACGCCGGTGATCGCGTCGGCCAGGGTGTCCAGGCTCTGCCAATCGGGCACCACCCGGCCGACCAGCAGCTGCTCCCGGATGTAGCGGTTGCAGACGTCGACCAGCGCGCTCGCACGGGCCAGGGGAATCATCGACAGTCCGCCGCGGACCTGGGTCAGCAGCACCGGCACGCGCTGCAGGTGTTCGTGGTTCCACTGCGAGGCGATGAACTCGATGATCGCGTCCTTGGCCTGCTCCAGGCCGGTACGCGCCTCCTTGATCACCATCTGGTGGATCTGCGCCACGTCGGTGGTGGGCAGCAGGTTCTCCTCGCGGCTGCGCTCCTCGGCGGTGCCGACCATCCCGGCGAGAGTCGCCTCGACGTACAGCAGCGCCCCGGCGACGTCCATCAGCACGGCGTCGCTCGGCGCCTGCTGGCCATGGGCCAGACCGCGGATCGTCTCGAGCTGGTCGGCGACGATCTTCCGCGGCTGGCCGAAACCGAGCATCCCGAGGGTGTCGCCGACCTGCTTGAGCGGCGCCTGCAGGGCCTCCAGCTCGGCGAGCTGGCGGCGGTCGCTGCGCACGAAGAGGTCAAGGCTGTCCTTGACCCGCACCAGCTCCTCGCAGAGGGCGGCGACCACCGAGCGCATCGCGTCGCGGTCCGGGCCGGCCAGGCGCGCGCGCTCCTCGTCCACCACGCCGCTGTCGGGCAGCGCCTCGTCGAGCCGGTAGCGCGCCTTCAAGGCCCGCAGGCGCACGCCGCCGGCCGGGGCCTTGGCGGCGTAGAACAGCAGGCTCCTGAGCAGTTCTTCCGGGGCGGGCTGGTTGATCCCGTCGACGCCCTGCTCCACCAGCCGCTTCAACTCCTTCTCGACCTGGCGCAGCAGATCGCGCAGCGCGCCGCTGTGGCCCACGCTGCCGTCGCTCAGGCCCTCGACCAGCGCGGCGGCAATTTCCCACAGGGGGCCGAGCGGCGCCTCCCGGCACAGGCTTTCCAGGCGAGCGAAGACCTTCGCCAGGTAGCCAAGGTTGGTGTTCACATCCTGGTCGCGGATGACCCCGACCAGCGCCAGCTGCAGCATCTGCCGCAGCTTGCGCAGCAGGACCATGGTTTCGGGGGTGCGCAGCGCGGCCAGCGCCGCCTCCGGGAGCAGCGCCGGGCCACTCAGATCCGGCGCGAACAGGCTGGTCTCCGAGAGCTGGGGCTCGCCGCGGGCGATGCGCAGGTCGTTGAGCAGCGGCAGCACCACCAGCGGCAGGTCGCGACGGGCGGTCTGGATCCGCTCGAGGTAGACCGGCAGCTGCAGGATGGCCTGCATCAGCACCTCCAGCGCCTCGCGGCGGTCGCTCACCCGCTCCTCCAGCATGGCCTGGGCGAGCCGCTCCATTTCCTCGGCGAGCAGCGCGGCGCCATAGAACTCGACCATCTGCAGGGTGCCCTGCACCTGATGGATATAGGCCAGGCAGAAGCGTATCCGCGACAGATCCTGCGGGCTCTCGACAAAGGCCTCCAGGGCATGCCGGGCCTGTTTCAGGGTCTCCGCGATCTCGCCCTTGACCCATTCCAGGGCGACATAATCATGCCGATCACCCATAGCGACTCCAGTCAACGTGAATTACCCCCTGCGGGTAAAGGCCAGTACCAGAGGGTCGGCCACCGGCACCAGGTCCGGATGCTGCCAACCGACCACTTCGCCCACCCCGACCACCAGGAGTCCGCCCGGTGCCAGGCGCTCGGCCAGCCGGTTGAGGATCTCGCGGCGCCGCCAGCGACGAAAATAGATCAGCAGGTTCTGGCAAAAAATGACGTCCATGCCGGACATCGGCGCCTTGGCCAGGTCCAGCACGTTGAGCCGGGCGCCGCACACGCGCGACGCCAGCCCCGGCAGGATCCTGTAGCGCCCGTCCGGCTGGGCGATGAAATAACGTTCGCGCAGCGCCGTATCCAGGCGCACCAGCTTGGCCGCCGGATACAACCCCCGGCCCAGCCTCTCCAGGGCGCTGCGACTGATGTCGGTGGCCGTGACGCCGAAGCGCTCGGCCGGGGCCGTGAACTCGCCGGCCAGCACTTCCATGGCGGTGATGGCCAGCGAGTAGGGCTCCTCGCCCGTGGAGCAGCCGACGCTCCAGAAGGCCCAGGGGCGCGGCGTCCGCTCCGCGGCCAGGCGAGCGCGCAGATGGCGCGCGAGCAGCGCGAACGACGGCGCATGGCGGAAGAAGCAGGTTTCCTGGACGGTCAGACGATCCAGCAGCTGCAACCACTCCACCGCGCCCCGCGGCCCGTCGACGACCTGCCGGTAGTAGCTGGCGTAGTCGCTCAGCCCCAGTTCGCCCATCCGGGCACTCAGGCCGATCTGCAGAAAGCGCCGGCGCTGCTCGTCGAGCACCATGCCGGAACGCTGTTCGAGCAGGCACTGCCACTCGCGGAACTCGGCCGCGGACATCTCGGCCGAGGCTTTCATCGCCCAGGCACTTCTTGGCTGCATCGCCCGAATTTCGTTCATGCGCACCCGGCGGCCCGTGCGGGGCCGCCGCCTCTTTGTCGGTCCGGAGCCGGTCTGGCGGCTCAGAGCGTGTCTGCGGTTTCCGGCAGGGTGAAGCCGGACACCGATTTGCGCATGTCGCTGGCCAGCTTGGCCAGGTTGCCGATGCCCATGGCGGTGGCGCTGGTACCGGCGGAGGTCTGCGAGGTGATCTCCTGGATCACGAACATGGTGTTGGAGATGTGGCCGGCCGAGGAGGCCTGCTGGCGCGCCGCGTTGGAAATGTTCTGGATCAGCGCGGCGAGGGTCTTGGATACCCGCTCGATCTCTTCCAGGGCGACCCCGGCGTCCTGCGCCAGGCGAGCCCCGCGGACCACCTCGGTGGTGGTCTGCTCCATGGAGATCACCGCCTCGTTGGTGTCGGTCTGAATGGTCTTCACCAGCGCCTCGATCTGCTTGGTCGCCGCCGAGGAGCGCTCCGCCAGACGCTGCACCTCGTCGGCCACCACCGCGAAGCCGCGGCCCGCGTCGCCGGCCATCGCCGCCTGGATCGCGGCGTTCAGGGCGAGGATGTTGGTCTGGTCGGCGATGTCGTTGATCAGGCTGACGATGTCGCCGATCTCCTGGGACGATTCGCCGAGGCGCTTGATCCGCTTGGAGGTGTCCTGGATCTGCTCGCGGATGTTGTCCATGCCGGTGATGGTGTTATGCACCACCTCGTTGCCCTTGTTGGCGATGGCCACCGAGCGCTCCGCCACCGCCGAGGACTCCGCGGCGTTCGCCGATACCTGGTCGATGGACACCGCCATCTCGTTGACCGCCGCCGAGGCGCCGGCGATTTCCTGGGCCTGGTGCTCGGAAGCCTCGGCCAGGTGCATCGCGGTCGACTGGGCTTCCTGGGCGGAACCCGCCACCTGCAGGGCGGTCTGGTTGATGGTCGCCACCAGCTCGCGCAGCTGGTCGATGGAGTAGTTGATGGAGTCGGCGATCGCGCCGGTGAAGTCTTCGGTCACGGTCGCCGCCACGGTCAGGTCGCCGTCGGCGAGGTCGGCGATCTCGTCGAGCAGACGCAGGATCGCCGCCTGGTTGCGCTCGTTCTTCTCCGCGGTTTCCAGCAGGCGCCGGCGGGTGCCCTGCACCATGACCAGGGCGATCATGACGATCGCCGCCACCATCAGGATGACCAGCACATAGCCCGCCACGGAGGTCAGCTCGCGCTCGTCGGCCAGCCCTTCGAGGCTGAGGCTCAGGGTCATGGCCTTGTCCAGCAGGACCTGCGCCACGGAGAAGACGGCATTGACCGATTCGTGCACCTGGAGCAGTTCCGGCGAGGCCTCGAGAATCTCGTCCACCGAACCGCTGACGAACTGGAACAGCTCGGCAATCCCGGCCAGACGCTCGAGGACCTTGGGATCGCCGACCTTGGCGATGCCCCGGGCCGGATTGCCGTTACGCATGGCGTTGAGCACGAGGCCGAACTCGCCGGCGTCGTTGCTGAAGCGGTCGGCGGCCTCGATCGCCCCCTTGCCGCCCTCGAGCACCATCCTCACCGAGGCGAGAATCCGCTCGGCCAGCAGCGCCTGGCGCTGGGCCAGCGCCACCTGGGTGGCCGAGGCACCGCCGGCGACCAGGCTCTCGACCACTTTCTCGTATTCGGCCTGCAGTTGCGGCACGGTCTCGGTCAGGGTCATCGCCACCGCATGCAGGGACAGAATGGCCTTCTGGCTGGCCAGAATGGTGGCGCTGTTGGTCTTCAGGGTCTCCCAGTCGACCTGCACCGAGTTCATCGTCTCCTGCACCGAGAAGGGCACCGGCGGCAGGCCGGTCTCCTTGTCGCCGTTCTTCAGGATGTCCCAGCGCTTCTCGAAGTCCATGGTGGACTCCTTGAGCAGGGCGAAGGCCGGGCCGTTGCCCGCCGACGCCTCGCCGGCGTTGGTGGCGATGCGCTGGGACAGCACGCGCAACTCGCCGGCATGGGTGATGTATTGCTGGTCGTTGAGCGCCTGGGTATTGAGATAGGTGAAGATGGCGAACAGCAGAATGATGGATACGATCAGGATCACGAAGAATCCGGCAAGCCATGCACTGCTGCGCAGGCTCATCCACAGAGTGTCCGTATTGTGTTTTTGCATGCTCCAACCCCCGCCTTACCCTGCAGAACGACGGTCCACTGTACCGCCAATGAGCCGGCCAACGGCCGACCCGACATTGATCGGCGCCCACCAGGAACGCCATTGAGGGCAAGGTTGCGCACCTTGCCGACCGGGCCCGTCCAGCATGGGCCCGGTTTTTCGAAAACGGACGGGCGTCCGGCTCAGTGCCGCGACGCCACGTCGAGAAAGCCGGCGTCCCGTGCCAACGCGTGCGGACTGAACACCAGCCAGGGCTGTTCGCACTGGAACACGCCGAGAATGAACGGCTGGATCGCCGCCTCCAGCGGCGGCAGCCGCTCGGCGAAGGTGTCCACCGGGAAGTGCTGCAGGCCGTAGACCTCGTCGACGATCAGTCCGGCGAACACCTCCTGGCAGTCCACCACCAGCACCCGCCGCTGCTTGCGCAGGGCCGCCGCCTCGCGGCCGAAGAACTCGCACAGGTCCATGATCGGCAGCAGGCGCCCGCGCACGTTGGCGACCCCCCTCACCCAGCTCTTCACGCCGGGCAGCGGGGTGTAGCGCGGTTCGTGCAGCACCTCGCTCACCTCGCCCATGGAGGCGACGAACCGCCGCTCGCCCATGCGAAAACCGATACCGCTCCAAGTCTGGGCCGTCGCCTGCTGGGCAGGCAGCGCGGCCGCCAGCGAGCGGCAGCGCCGATCAATCTCGAGCAGCAGTTGAAAGGGCGTGTCTGCAGGCGACATCCGGTCTGTGCCTTATGAACGGAGACGGGTACGGCGGGCCGGCATCAGCCGGCCAGCACCGCGCTCAGGGTTTTCAGCAGGGTGCCCTCTTCCACCGGCTTGGTCAGGTAGTCGCGGGCGCCCTGGCGCTTGCCCCAGACCCGGTCGGTCTCCTGATCCTTGGTGGTGACGATGATCACCGGGATATGGCTGGTTTCCTCGTCCTTGGTCAGTTGGCGGGTCGCCTGGAAGCCGTTCAGGCCCGGCATGACGATATCCATCAACACGGCGTCCGGCTTTTCCTGCCGGGCCAGGGCGACGCCGTCGGCACCGTTTTCCGCCTTGAGCACACTATGCCCGTGTTTCTCGAGCATGGCGGCCAGCTTGTACATCTCGGTCGGCGAATCATCGACAATTAGAATTCGAGCCATGGATTTCCCCATACGGAATAAGGCAGCGCGGCCCTGCGGCCGGCGCTCAGGATGCTTGTTCTACCGGGACGAAATCGGGCACATGGGCCCTGATCGCGCCCAGCAGCTCTTCTTTGCTGAAGGGCTTGGTCAGGTATTGGTCGGAGCCGACAATCCGTCCCTTGGCCTTGTCGAACAGACCGTCCTTGGAGGACAGCATGATCACCGGCGTAGACTTGAATGCGCTGTTGTTCTTGATCAAGGCACAGGTCTGATAGCCGTCCAGACGCGGCATCATGATATCGACAAAGATGATCCGCGGATGGCCATCGGCGATCTTGGACAGGGCATCGAAACCGTCCACGGCGGTGATGACCTCGCACCCCACCTTTTTCAGCAGGGTTTCCGCAGTGCGACGAATCGTCTTGGAATCGTCGATCACCATGACCTTCAAACCGTCGGAATGCTGTTCCATATTCGTCTTACCGGGCTCCGCCGAGCCGTTGACCACGCGTTACTCCCAGGCCATCTGGGACTTGCCGGCAAAGGGCCACCCCATCGCCGGGACGTTTTAGCACATTCGCTCCGCATCTAACCGTGCACTCGCTCAAGGTTTTCTTGACCGAGCGCCGGACCGACGCCAATCTGGGCCCTCTTTTTTGTACCCCGGCCGAATTTCCGGCCGCCTTTCACCCGGAGGACACCCCATGAGCATTCGCCTCGGGATCGTCATGGACCCCATCGCGCAGATCGCCTTCAAGAAGGACAGCTCGCTGGCCATGCTGCAGAGCGCGCAGGCGCGCAGCTGGTCGCTGCACTACATGGAGCCGCAGGATCTCTACCAGCGCGGCAGCGAGGCCCGAGCCCGGATGCGCGCCCTCCAGGTGTTCGACGACCCGGCGCACTGGTTCGAGCTGCAGGCAGAGCACGACGCGCCCCTGGCCGATCTGGACGTGCTGCTGATGCGCAAGGACCCGCCCTTCAACAGCGAGTACGTGTACGCCACCTACCTGCTCGAACTCGCCGAAAAGGCCGGCTGCCTGGTGGTCAACCGCCCGCAGAGCCTGCGCGACTGCAACGAGAAGTTCTTCGCCACCCAGTTCCCGCAGCTCACCCCGCCGACCCTGGTGAGCCGTCGCGCCGACATTCTGCGCGAGTTCGCCGCCGAGCACGGTGATGTCATTCTCAAACCACTGGACGAAATGGGCGGGGCCTCGGTGTTTCGCCACCGCCAGGGCGACCCCAACCTGTCGGTGATCCTGGAAGTGCTGACCGAGCACGGCACCCGGCAGATCATGGCGCAGCGCTACCTGCCGGCGATCAAGGACGGCGACAAGCGCATCCTGATGGTCGACGGCGAACCCGTCCCCTACTGCCTGGCGCGCATTCCGGCCCCCGGCGAGACGCGCGGCAACCTCGCCGCCGGCGGCCGCGGAGTGGCCCAGCCGCTGACCGAGCGCGACCGCGAGATCGCCGCCCAGGTGGGTCCGGAGCTGCGCCGGCGCGGCCTGCTGTTCGTCGGCCTCGACGTGATCGGCGAGCACCTGACGGAAATCAACGTCACCAGCCCGACCTGCATCCGCGAGATCGACAACGCCTACGACACGCGCATCGGCGAACGCCTGATGGAGGTGATCGCGCAGAAGCTCGCGGCCCGGGGCTGAGCGGCCGGCAGGGCTGCGAAGCTGCCGCCTGGTTCATAGACTTTTCGCCGCCCCCTCGGCAGACTGCGCGGCAATTCGTAGCCAGCCGAAAAGCCATGACCGCAGCCTCCCCTCCGCCCGCACCCGCCCGCCCCGGCGTCCGTCCCGCGGATCGCCTGGGCCTGACCCTGTTCCTCGCCGCGCTGCTGCACCTGGCCGCGATCTTCGGCCTCGGCTTCGACCTGCCCAGGCAGACCGAAGTCAGCAAGACCCTGGACATCACCCTGTCCACCTTCAAGAGCGAGAAAAAGCCCAAGGAGGCCGACTTCCTCGCCCAGGACAACCAGCAGGGCAGCGGCACCCTGGAGCACCTGGCCAAACCCAAGACCACCGAGACCGCGCCCTTCCAGGACACCACCATCAACCGGGTCTCCCCGCCCGCCGCGGCACCGCCCGCGGCGCCCGAAACAGCACCGAAGGCGGCCGTGGCGACCCACCGGCCGCACCCGGAGAAGACCCCGGTCAAGCACGAAGCGACCAAGCCGGCACCGCCCAGCCCGGCGACGCCGACCTTCGACAGCGCCCAGCTGTCCGCCGAGATCGCCAGCCTGGAGGCCGAGCTGGCCGACGACGTCCAGCGCTACGCCAAGCGCCCGCGGATCCTTCGCCTTAGCGCGGCCTCGACCATGCGCGACAAGGGCGCCTGGTACAAGGACGAATGGCGCCGCAAGGTCGAGCGGATCGGCAACCTCAACTACCCCGAGGATGCTCGCCGCCGGCAGCTCTACGGCAGCCTGCGCCTGCTGGTATCGATCAACCGCGACGGCACCCTCCACGAAGTGCAGATCCTGGAGCCCTCCGGCGAGCCCGTGCTGGACCAGGCGGCGCTGCGCATCGTCCGCCTGGCCGCCCCCTACGCGCCCTTCACCGGCGACCTGGCCGACATCGACCGGCTGGAAATCATCCGCACCTGGCGCTTCGAGCGCGGCGACCGGCTGTCGAGCAAGTGATGATGGAGGCCGGGCCGGCCGCGCAGGCCCGCCGCGCCACCCTGTGCCACTCTTGAAGCCTGCGCCCCGAAGCTTGAAACTAGGCCGATGAAGATGAACACCACCCCCCACTACCTCAAGCATCACTTTCTGATCGCCATGCCGCACATGGCCGATCCCAATTTCGCGCAGGCCCTCGTCTATCTGGTCGACCACAACGACCAGGGCGCCATGGGCCTGGTGGTCAACCGCCCGAGCGAACTCGACCTCGGCCAGGTGCTCGCCCAACTGAGCCCGGACAGCCCGACGCTCGAGGCGCGCCGCAGCCTGCCGATCTATACCGGCGGGCCGGTGCAGACCGATCGCGGCTTCGTCCTGCATGCGCCCGGCTACCGCTTCCAGGCCACCCTGGAGCTGGACGGGCTGGCGCTGTCCACCTCCCAGGACACGCTGCTGGCGATCGCCGACGGCAGCGGCCCGGCGCGCTGCTTGATCGCCCTCGGCTACGCCGGCTGGGACGCCGGCCAGCTGGAGGCCGAGCTGCTGCAGAACACCTGGCTGACCTGCCCGGCCGATCCCGCGATCCTCTTCGACACCCCGGCGGAGCAGCGCCTGCCCGCCGCCGCCGCCCGTCTGGGCATCAACCTCGCCCTGCTGACCTCCCAGGCCGGCCACGCATGAGCGGGCTGCGCCTGCTGCTCGGCTTCGACTACGGCACCCGGCAGATCGGCGTCGCCGTCGGCCAGGCGATCACCGGCCAGGCCCGCGAACTCTGCGTGCTCAAAGCGCAGGACGGCGTGCCCGACTGGAACCAGATCGAGAAGCTGATCAAGGAGTGGCAGCCGGACGCCATCGTCGTCGGCCTGCCGCTGAACATGGACGGCACGCCGAGCGCGATGAGCGCGCGCGCGGAGCGCTTCGCCCGCCGCCTGCACGGCCGCTTCAACCTGCCGGTGCACACCCACGACGAGCGCCTGACCACCTTCGAAGCCAAGGGGCACCGCCTGGCCCAGGGCCAGCGCGACGGCTATCGCCAGCGCCCGGTGGACGCCCTGGCGGCCGCCCTGTTACTGGAAGGCTGGCTGGCGGAACGCCCGGCCGGCTGAAACCGCGGCGCCGCATCCTGCGGCGCACCCAAGGAGACCGCCCATGACCCTGCCCGACCCCGCCGCACTGCTGCCCGGGATGGCCGCCGAGCTGACCCGCCACCTGCAGGCCCACCACATCGATACGCCGCGCTTCGTCGGCATCCATACCGGCGGCGTCTGGGTCGCCCAGGCGCTGCTGGCGGTCCTCGGCCGCGAGGAGCCGCTGGGCGTGCTCGACGTGTCCTTCTACCGCGACGACTTCACCCAGGGCGGCCTGCACCCGCAGGTCCGCCCCTCCACGCTGCCCTTCGAGGTCGAGGGCCAGCACCTGGTGCTGATCGACGACGTGCTGATGACCGGCCGCACGGTGCGCGCCGCCCTCAACGAACTGTTCGACTACGGCCGGCCGGCCAGCGTGACCCTGGTCTGCCTGCTCGACCTCGACGCCCGCGAACTGCCGATCCGTCCGGACGTGGTCGGCCAGACCCTGTCGCTCGCCCCCGACGAGCGGGTAAAATTGCTCGGCCCCGCACCGCTCGCCCTCGAGCGCCAGGCCCTTGCCTCCGCCTAACCCAAGAGTCCCTCCGCGATGACGCCGAACGACGCCAAGCGCCCGCTGCAGCTCAACGACCAGGGCCAGCTGCGCCACTTCCTCTCGCTCGACGGCCTGTCCCGCGAGCTGCTGACCGAGATTCTCGACACCGCCGACTCCTTCCTCGAAGTCGGCACCCGCGCGGTGAAGAAGGTCCCGCTGCTGCGCGGCAAGACCGTCTGCAACGTGTTCTTCGAGAACTCCACGCGCACCCGCACCACCTTCGAGATGGCCGCCCAGCGGCTCTCCGCCGACGTGATCACGCTCAACGTGTCGACCTCCTCGACCAGCAAGGGCGAGACCCTCTTCGACACCCTGCGCAACCTCGAGGCGATGGCCGCCGACATGTTCGTCGTCCGCCATGCCGACTCCGGCGCCGCGCACTTCATCGCCGAGCACGTCTGCCCCAGCGTGGCGGTGATCAACGGCGGCGACGGCCGCCATGCCCACCCGACCCAGGGCATGCTCGACATGCTGACCATCCGCCGCCACAAGGGCGGCTTCGAGAACCTCTCGGTGGCCATCGTCGGCGACGTCCTGCACTCGCGGGTGGCGCGCTCCGACATGCTCGCCCTACGCACCCTCGGCTGCCCGGACATCCGCGTGATCGGCCCGAAGACCCTGCTGCCGGCGAGTCTCGAGCAGTACGGCGTGCGCGTCTTCCACGACCTGGCCGAGGGCCTCAAGGACGTCGACGTGGTGGTCATGCTGCGTCTGCAGCGCGAGCGCATGCAGGGCGGCCTGCTGCCCAGCCAGGGCGAGTTCTACCGCCTCTACGGGCTGAACACCACGCGCCTGGCGCTGGCCAAGCCGGACGCCATCGTCATGCACCCGGGGCCGATCAACCGCGGCGTGGAGATCGAGTCGGCGGTCGCCGACGGCGCCCAGTCGGTGATCCTCAACCAAGTCACCTACGGCATCGCCGTGCGCATGGCGGTGCTGTCCATGGCCATGAGCGGGCAGGCTGCACAGCGCCAGCTCACTTCCGAATCCGCCTCCGAGGAGCCCAATTGATGCGTATCCGTATCCTCGGCGCCCGCGTCATCGACCCGGCCAGCGGTCTCGACCAGGTCGCCGACCTCTACCTGGCCGACGGCCGGATCGCCGCCGTCGGCACGGCGCCGGCCGCCTTCGAGGCCGAGCAGACCCTCGACGCCCGCGGCCTGATCGCCGCGCCCGGCCTGGTCGACCTGTCGGTCGCCCTGCGCGAGCCCGGCTACAGCCGCAAGGGCAACATCGCCAGCGAAACCCGCGCCGCCGCCGCCGGCGGCGTCACCAGCCTGTGCTGCCCGCCGCTGACCAAGCCGGTGCTGGACACCCCGGCGGTGGCCGAGCTGATCCTCGACCGCGCCCGCGAGGCCGGCCACGCCAAGGTCTTCCCGGTCGGCGCCCTGAGCCGGGAACTGGCCGGCGAGCAACTGGCCGAACTGGTCGCCCTGCGCGACACCGGCTGCGTCGCCTTCGGCAACGGCCTGGCCAGCTTCGCCAGCAACCGCAACCTGCGCCGCGCCCTGGAATACGCCGCCACCTTCGACCTGACCGTGGTGTTCCACTCCCAGGACGCCGCCCTCGCCGAAGACGGCCTTGCCCACGAAGGACCGATGGCCAGCTTCCTGGGCCTGGCGGGCATTCCGGAAACGGCGGAAACCGTGGCCCTGGCCCGCGACCTGCTGCTGGTCGAGCAGGCGGGCGTGCGCGCCCACTTCAGCCAGCTCTCCAGCGCCCGCGGCGCGCGGATGATCGCCGAGGCCCAGGCCCGCGGCCTGCCGGTGACCGCCGATGTAGCGCTGTACCAGCTGATCCTCACCGACGAGGCGCTGGCCGACTTCTCCAGCCTCTACCACGTGCAGCCGCCGCTGCGTTCGCGCGCCGACCGCGACGGCCTGCGCGAGGCGGTCAAAAACGGCACCATCCAGGCGATCGCCAGCCACCACCAGCCCCACGAGCCGGACGCCAAGCTGGCCCCGTTCGGCGCCACCGAGCCCGGCATCAGCAGCGTCGAACTGCTGCTGCCGCTGGCCCTGAGCCTGGTCCAGGAAGGCGTGCTCGACCTGCCGACCCTGCTCGCCCGCCTCACCCACGGCCCGGCCCAGGCCCTGCGCCTGCCGGCCGGGCGCCTCGCGGCCGGCGCCCCGGCCGACCTGGTGCTGTTCGACCCGCAGGCCGCCACCCTGGCCGGCGAGCATTGGCTGTCGCGGGGACGCAACTGCCCGTTCATCGGCCATGTCCTGCCCGGCGCGGTGCGCTACACCCTGCTCGACGGGCGGATCAGCCACCAGTCCTGACGATTGCCTGTACCGTGCCTGCACGATGACGAGGCCCGCCAACCGGCGGGCCTCGTCGTTCCGGGAATCAATAGCTCCGCTGGGCGTTGCGCAGGGAAACCTGCTCGTTCAGCGTCCAGAAATCGTAGAGCACGCCGGCCAGGAACAGGCCGCCGGTCAGCAGGTAGAGCAGGCCGGTGAGCCACTTGCCCTGGTACAGGCGGTGCACGCCGAAGACCCCGAGGAAGGTCAGCAGCAGCCAGGCGACGTTGTAGTCGAGGGGGCCGGCATGGAAGCGCAGATCGGCCTCGCGGTCCATCGACGGAATCAGGAACAGGTCGATCAGCCAGCCGATGCCGAGCAGCCCGAGGGTGAAGAACCAGATCGTCCCGGTCACCGGACGGCCATAGTAGAAGCGGTGCGCGCCGAGAAAGCCGAAGATCCACAGCAGGTAGCCGATGAGCTTGCTGTGGGTATCCTGAATCTGCATGGCCAATCTCCCGAAAAGAACCGCAGGATGGGTGCAAGCCGCCGCCGCGGCCAGAGCGGCCCGCCCCGTCAGCGTCCACGCCGGCCGGTGTCGTCCTCGCTGGCCTGCAGGCTGAACCCGTCGGCCACGCTGGACAGGTATGCACCGTCGGTCTCCGACTCCAGCTTGATCATCAGGCGCAGGTCGTTGGCCGAATCGGCGTGGCGCAACGCTTCCTCGTAGGTGATCTCGCCCTGGGTGTAGAGCTGGTACAGCGCCTGGTCGAAGGTCTGCATGCCGTGCTCGGTGGAGCGCTTCATCACCGCCTTGAGTTCGTGGACCTCGCCCTTGCGGATCAGGTCAGAGATCAATGGAGTATTGATCAGCACCTCGATCACCGCCCGGCGACCCTTGCCGTCCGGCGTCGGGATCAGCTGCTGGGCGACGATCGCGCGCAGGTTCAGCGACAGGTCCATCCACACCTGGTGGTGACGGTCGGCGGGGAAGAAGTTGATGATCCGGTCGAGCGCCTGGTTGGCATTGTTGGCGTGCAGGGTAGCCAGGCACAGGTGGCCGGTCTCGGCGAAGGCCACCGCGTAGTCCATGGTCTCGCGGGTGCGGATCTCGCCGACCATGATCACGTCCGGCGCCTGGCGCAAGGTGTTCTTCAGCGCCACCTCGAAGGACTCGGTGTCGATGCCCACCTCGCGCTGGGTGACGATGCAGCCCTGGTGCTGGTGGATGAACTCGATCGGGTCCTCGATGGAGATGATGTGGCCGCTGCTGTTCTGGTTGCGGTAACCGATCATCGCCGCCAGCGAGGTGGACTTGCCGGTGCCGGTGGCGCCGACGAACAGCACCAGGCCGCGCTTGGTCATCGACAGCTCGCGCAGCACCTCGGGCAGTTGCAGTTCGTCGAAGGTCGGAATGTGCGTCTCGATGCGCCGCAGCACCATCCCCGCCAGGTTGCGCTGGTAGAAGGCGCTGACCCGGAAACGGCCGATGCCGCGGGCGCTGATGGCGAAGTTGCACTCGTGGCTGGCGGCGAACTCGCGGCGCTGCTGCTCGTTCATCACCGAAAACACGGTTTCCCGGGTCTGTTCCGGCGACAGCGGGTTGCGGGTCACCGGTACCAGGCGCCCGTTGAGCTTCATCGACGGCGGCATGCCCGCGGTGATGAACAGATCGGAAGCGCCCTTCTCCATCATCAGGCGCAGCAGCTTTTCGAATTCCATGGTCTCGGTCGCCTGTCGCGCCCCCGGGAGAAACGGCCGCCTGCGGCAGGCCGTTCGCCGGAGGACGCATGGTCTAGAAATTGTCGGGAATCTTCGCCTTCTCGCGGGCCGCCTCGCGAGTGATCGTGCCCTTGGAGAGCAGGTTCTTCAGGCACATGTCGAGGGTCTGCATGCCGATCGAGCCGCCGGTCTGGATCGCCGAGTACATCTGCGCCACCTTGTCCTCGCGAATCAGGTTACGGATCGCCGGAGTGCCGATCATGATCTCGTGGGCCGCCACCCGGCCGCCGCCGACCTTCTTCAGCAGGGTCTGGGAAATCACCGACTGCAGCGACTCGGAGAGCATCGAGCGGACCATCGACTTCTCTTCCGCGGGAAACACGTCGACCACCCGGTCGATGGTCTTGGCCGCCGAGGTGGTGTGCAGGGTGCCGAACACCAGGTGGCCGGTTTCCGCGGCGGTCAGCGCCAGGCGGATGGTTTCCAGGTCGCGCATCTCGCCCACCAGGATCACGTCCGGATCCTCGCGCAATGCCGAACGCAGCGCCGCGGCGAAGCCCAGGGTATCGCGGTGCACCTCGCGCTGGTTGATCAGGCACTTCTTCGACTCGTGGACGAATTCGATCGGGTCCTCGATGGTGAGGATGTGGTGGTGCTTGTTGGCGTTCAGGTAGTCGAGCATCGCCGCCAGGGTGGTCGACTTGCCCGAGCCGGTGGGTCCGGTGACCAGCACCAGCCCGCGCGGCACCTCGGTGATCTTCTTGAACACCTCGCCCATCCCCAGGTCGTCCATGCTCAACACCCGCGACGGAATGGTCCGGAACACCGCACCGGCCCCGCGGTTCTGGTTGAAGGCGTTGACCCGGAAGCGCGCCACGCCCGGTACCTCGAAGGAGAAGTCGGTCTCGAGGAATTCCTCGTAATCCTTGCGCTGCTTGTCGTTCATGATGTCGTAGATCAGCGCGTGCACCTGCTTGTGATCCATCGGCGGCAGGTTGATCCGGCGCACGTCGCCGTCGACGCGGATCATCGGCGGCAGACCGGAAGAGAGGTGCAGGTCCGACGCACCCTGCTTGGCGCTGAAGGCGAGCAGCTCGGTAATGTCCATGGGGGTCCCCAATCACAAACAAGCGGGTAGAATGCCGCGACAACCGGCGGCCCGGGCAGGAAACGGCACAAATGTCCACGATCCCAGAGAGTGTTGCAAAGGTTCGCGCGCGTATCCGTGAGGCGGCGCAAGCTTCCGGGCGCGATCCGCAGGACGTGCAACTGCTGGCCGTGAGCAAGACCAAGCCGGCGGGCGCCCTGCGCGAGGCCTTCGCCTGCGGCCAGCGCGACTTCGGCGAGAACTACCTGCAGGAGGCCCTGGCCAAGCAGGCCGAACTGGCCGACCTGGCGCTGACCTGGCATTTCATCGGGCCGATCCAGTCCAACAAGACCCGCGCCCTCGCCGAGCACTTCGCCTGGGTCCACTCGGTGGACCGCCTGAAGATCGCCCAGCGCCTCTCCGAGCAGCGCCCGGCGCAGCTGCCGCCGCTGAACCTCTGCCTGCAGGTCAACGTCAGCGGCGAGGCCAGCAAGTCCGGCTGCGCCCCCGCGGAGCTGGCGGCGCTCGCCGGCGCCGTCGCGGAGCTGCCCAACCTGCGCCTGCGCGGGCTGATGGCGATTCCCGAGCCGACCGACGACTCGGCCGCCCAGCGCGCCGCCTTCGCCCGCCTGCGCGAGTTGAAGGAAAAGCTCGGCCTCGATCTCGACACCCTCTCCATGGGCATGAGCCACGACCTGGAGGCCGCCATCGCCGAAGGCGCCACCTGGGTGCGCATCGGCACCGCCCTGTTCGGCGCCCGCGACTACGGGCAGCCTCCCCGCTAGATAAAGGAAAGTCTCCCATGAGTGACACCCGCATCGCCTTCATCGGCGCCGGCAACATGGCCGCCAGCCTGATCGGCGGGCTGCGCGCCCAGGGCGTGCCGGCCGCTGCGATCCGTGCCAGCGACCCGGGCGCCGAACAGCGCGCCCTCATCGCCGCCGAGCACGGCATCGAGCTGTTCGCCGACAACGCCGAGGCCGTCGCCGGTGCCGAGGTGGTGGTGCTGGCAGTCAAGCCGCAGGTGATGAAGGCGGTCTGCCAAGCGCTCGCCGCCCATCTGCGCCCGGAGCAGCTGATCGTCTCCATCGCCGCCGGCATCGGCTGCGCCAGCCTCGAAGCCTGGCTGGGCGAGCGGCCCGTGGTGCGCTGCATGCCGAACACTCCGGCGCTGCTGCGCCAGGGCGTCAGCGGCCTGTTCGCCAACGCCCGGGTATCCGCCGCCCAGCGCCAGCAGGCCGAACAGCTGCTGGGCGCGGTCGGCCTGGCCCTGTGGCTCGACGAGGAACGCCTGCTGGATGCCGTCACCGCGGTGTCCGGCAGCGGCCCGGCGTACTTCTTCCTGCTCATGGAGGCCATGACCGCCGCCGGCGAGCAGCTCGGCCTGCCGCGCGACACCGCCGCCCAACTGACCCTGCAGACCGCTCTCGGCGCCGCACGCATGGCCACCGAAAGCGGCGTCGACGCCGCCGAACTGCGCCGCCGGGTGACCTCGCCGAACGGCACCACCGAAGCGGCGATCAACGCCTTCCAGGCCGGCGGCTTCGAAGCCCTGGTGCAGCAGGCGCTGGCCGCCGCCGCCCGGCGCTCCGCCGAACTGGCCGAACAGCTGGGCCGATAACCAGGAGCCATTCCCGAATGAACGGATTGAACACCGCGATCGTCTACATCGTGCAGAGCCTCGGCAGCCTCTATCTGCTGATCGTCCTGCTGCGCTTCATCCTCCAGTTGGTCCGCGCCGACTTCTACAACCCCCTCAGCCAGTTCGTGGTCAAGGCCACCCAGCCGCTGCTCAAGCCGCTGCGGCGGATCGTTCCCGGCTTCGGCGGGCTGGACCTCGCCTCCCTGGTGCTGGCCATCCTGGTCCAGTTGGCACTGATGATCGGCGTCCTGCTGCTGATGGGCTACGGCGTCGGCGGCTACCTGCTACCGCTCCTGATCTGGTCGGTGATCGGCGTCGCCTCGCTGTTCCTCAAGGTGTTCTTCTTCGCCCTGATCGTCAGCGTGATCCTTTCCTGGGTCGCCCCCAGCAGCTACAACCCGGCCGCACAGCTGGTCAACCAGATCTGCGAACCCCTGCTCTCGCCGCTCCGCCGCATCCTGCCGAACCTCGGCGGGCTGGACATCTCGCCGATCTTCGCGTTCATCGCGCTGAACCTGCTCGACATGCTGGTGATCAACAACCTCGCTGCCATGACCGGCATGCCGCGCGCGCTCAGCCCCTTCCTCTGATGAGCTGGTACCGCTGGGACGGCGAGGACCTGATCCTCGCCTGCCACCTGCAGCCCAAGGCCAGCAAGGACGAGTTCGCCGGGCTGCACGGCGAGCGCCTGAAGATCCGCCTCACCGCTCCGCCGGTGGAGGGCAAGGCCAACGCCCACCTGCTGGCCTTCCTCGCCGGCGCCTTCGGCGTGCCGAAGAGCCAGGTGAGCCTGGAAAGCGGCGAACTGAATCGCCAGAAGCGGGTGCGCATCCGCCAGCCCCGGCAGTTGCCCGAGCTGCCCGGCCTCGCCCCGCGGCCGGGCGCCTGAGCCGCGGCGGCCGCGCGCTTGCCGCCGTTGTCAGCGCTCTTTAGACTGGCGCCTCTTTTTTGCGACAGCAGAGGCCTGCATTGGCTTTTCCCGAAGATTCCGTCGGCCTGGTCCGCCCGCAGATGCTGCACTTCAGCGAACCGCTGACGCTCGCCTGCGGGCGCAGTCTGAGCGACTACGAACTGGTCTATGAAACCTACGGCGAACTCAACGCGGCGCGCAGCAACGCGGTGCTGATCTGTCACGCCCTCTCCGGCCATCACCATGCCGCCGGCTACCACAGCGGCGAAGACCGCAAGCCCGGCTGGTGGGACAGCAGCATCGGTCCCGGCAAGCCCATCGACACCCGCAAGTTCTTCGTCGTCAGCCTGAACAACCTCGGCGGCTGCAACGGCTCGACCGGCCCCGGCAGCCTAAACCCGGCGACCGCCCGCCCCTACGGCGCGGACTTCCCGGTGGTGACGGTGGAGGACTGGGTGCACAGCCAGGCACGCCTGGCCGATGCCCTGGGCATCGCCCAGTGGGCCGCGGTGGTCGGCGGCAGCCTCGGCGGCATGCAAGCCCTGCAGTGGACCATCAGCTATCCCGAGCGGGTCCGCCATTGCCTGGCGATCGCCACGGCCCCCAAGCTGTCGGCGCAGAACATCGCCTTCAACGAGGTGGCGCGCCAGGCGATCCTCTCCGACCCGGACTTCCACGGCGGACACTTCCAGGAACGCGGGGTGATCCCCAAGCGCGGCCTGATGCTGGCGCGTATGGTCGGCCACATCACCTACCTGTCGGACGATGCAATGGGCGAGAAATTCGGCCGCGAGCTGAAGACCGACCAGCTCAACTACGACTTCCACAGCGTCGAGTTCCAGGTGGAGGGCTACCTGCGCTACCAGGGCGAGGAGTTCTCCGGGCGCTTCGACGCCAACACCTACCTGCTGATGACCAAGGCGCTGGACTACTTCGACCCCGCCGCCGCCCACGGCGACGATCTGGCCAGGACCCTGGCGGCGGCCCGGGCCGACTTCTGCCTGATGTCCTTCACCACCGACTGGCGCTTCTCGCCGGCCCGCTCGCGGGAGATCGTCGACGCGCTGATCGCTGCCGGCAAGAACGTCAGCTACCTGGAAATCGACGCACCGCAGGGCCACGACGCCTTTCTCATGCCGATTCCCCGCTACCTGCAGGGATTTCGCAGCTACATGAACCGAATCGCGCTGTGAGGCGACCATGAGAGCCGACCTGGACATCATCCAAGAGTGGATTCCCGCCGGCAGCCGGGTGCTCGACCTCGGCTGCGGCGACGGCGAACTGCTGGCCTGGCTGGGCGAACACAAGCGAGTCAGCGGCTACGGCCTGGAGATCGACCCGCAGAACATCGCCGCCTGCCTCGAAAAGGGCGTCAACGTGATCGAGCAGGACCTCGACAAGGGCCTCGGCAACCTCGCCAGCGCCAGCTTCGACGTGGTGGTGATGACCCAGGCGCTGCAGGCCGTGCACTACCCGGACCGCATCCTCGAGGAGATGCTGCGGGTCGGCCGCACCTGCATCATCACCTTTCCCAACTTCGGCCACTGGCGCTGCCGCTGGGACCTAGCGAGCAAGGGGCGGATGCCGGTTTCCGAGTTCCTGCCCTACACCTGGTACAACACGCCGAACATCCACTTCTGCACCTTCAAGGACTTCGAGGCACTGTGCCGCGAACGCCAGGTACGAGTGCTGCAGCGCCTGGCGGTGGACCGCGAGCATCGGCATGGCTGGGCCAGCCGCCTGTGGCCTAATCTGTTAGGTGAAATCGGCATCTACCATGTCAGCCGCTAGCGGCCCCGTGCGACCGAAGGTCCAACCGCCGGGGGCGCCACGACATGGCCGGGGCCATCCCACCTCTCGCGCCCTTGCGGCAAGGAGATCGCCATGCGTCGCTCAGCCCTGTTCCTGCTCGCCCTCTGCCTGTTGTCGGCCACCGCGGCCGAACGCCTGCAGACGTTCGGCGACCTCGACGTACACTACAGCGCCTTCAACTCCGGCTACCTGCAACCGGAGATCGCCAGCGCCGCCGGCATCGTCCGCGGCAAGAGCGAGGGCGTGCTCAACGTTTCCGTGCTGAAGGACGGCAAGGCCCAGCCCGCGACGGTCAAGGCTCAGGTGCGCAACCTCCTCGGGCAGAGCCGTATGCTGAGTTTCCGCGAGGTACGCGAGGGCGAGGCCATCTACTACCTGTCGCAGTTCCCCTTCGACAAGGAGACCCTGCACTTCAAGGTCGACGTCCAGAGCGGCGGCGGCCCCCTCAACAGCTTCGAGTTCGACCAGGAATTCTTCCCCGACGAATGATGACTCTTTCCCAACTGGTGCTGGCCAGCCACAACGCCGGCAAGCTCAAGGAACTCCAGGCCCTGCTCGGCGATGCCGTCGCGGTGCGCTCGGTCGGCGAATTCAGCGACGTCGAGCCGGAAGAAACCGGCCTGTCCTTCGTCGAGAACGCCCTCATCAAGGCCCGTCACGCCGCACGGGTGTCCGGTCTGCCGGCGCTGGCCGACGACTCGGGCCTGGCGGTGGACGCCCTCGGCGGCGCGCCGGGCATCTATTCGGCGCGCTATGCCGGCGGCGGCGGCGATGCGGCGAACAACGCCAAGCTGCTGGAAGCGCTCCGCGACGTGCCGGACGCCGAGCGCGGCGCCCAGTTCGTCTGCGCCCTGGCGCTGGTGCGACATGCCGAGGACCCGCTGCCGATTCTCTGCGAGGGTCTCTGGCAGGGGCGCATCCTCCACGAGGCGCGCGGCACGCAGGGCTTCGGCTACGACCCGCTGTTCTGGGTGCCGGAGCAGGGCTGCGCCAGCGCCGAACTGGCACCGGCGGAGAAGAACCGGCTGAGCCATCGCGCCCGCGCCATGGCCCTGCTCAGGCAGCGGCTGGGACTCGCGTGAACCTCTCGCCCGACCCGGGCGGCACATCGCGCGTGCCGCCTGCCGGACATTTCCGGCTGCCGCCGCTGGCACTGTACGTCCACATCCCGTGGTGCGTGCGCAAGTGCCCGTACTGCGATTTCAACTCCCACGCCGCCGGTCCCGAGCTGCCGGAAGAGGCCTACGTCGACGCCCTGCTCGCCGACCTCGAGGCGGATCTCGCGGCCGTCCACGGCCGCGAGCTGGTCTCGATCTTCTTCGGCGGCGGCACGCCCAGCCTGTTCTCCGCCCGCGCCCTCGACCGCCTGCTGGCCGGCATGAACCGTCGCATCGCGTTCGCCCGCGATATCGAGATCACCCTCGAGGCCAATCCCGGCACCTTCGAACAGGCCAAGTTCGCCGACTACCGGCGCCTCGGCATCAACCGCCTGTCGATCGGCGTGCAGAGCTTCCAGACCGCGCAGCTCCAGGCGCTAGGCCGCATCCACGACGGCGATGAGGCGATCCGTGCCGCCGAGATGGCGCGGCGCGCCGGCTTCGACAACCTCAACCTCGACCTGATGCACGGCCTGCCCGGCCAGGACGTGGCCGGCGCACTGGCCGACCTGCGCCAGGCCATCGCCCTGGCGCCGACGCACCTCTCCTGGTACCAGCTGACCCTGGAGCCGAACACGGTGTTCTGGAACCAACCGCCGGAGATTCCCGAGGACGACCTGCTCTGGGACATCCAGGAAGCCGGCCAGGGGCTGCTCGCCGCCGAAGGCTTCGTCCAGTACGAGACCTCGGCCTATGCCCGGGATGGTCGACGCGCGCGGCACAACCTCAACTACTGGACCTTCGGCGATTTTCTCGGCCTCGGCGCCGGCGCCCACGCCAAGCTCAGCGATCCGCACGGACGCATCTGCCGCACCTGGAAGACCCGCCTGCCGAAGGATTACCTTGATCCGGAAAAGCACTTCCAGGCCGGCGAGCGCCTGCTGGAGGCGGCCGAACTGCCGTTCGAGTTCATGATGAACGCCCTGCGCCTGACCGGGGGCGTGCCGGCGGAGCTGTTCGAACAGCGCACCGGCCTGCCGCTGGCGGCCATCGCCGAGCCCTGCGCCGCCGCCCGCGCCGCCGGCCTGCTGGAGAACGATCCGCAGCTATTGCGCCCGACCACCCGCGGCCAGCTGTTTCTCAACGACCTGCTGCAGCATTTCCTGCCGTAGGCGTGGCCGGCGCAGGGTGGAAAACGACCGCAGGTCTTTTCCACCCTACACCCCTGCTCAATCGATGCGCTGGAACTTCAGGTCCCACACCCCATGGCCGAGGCGCTCGCCGCGGCGCTCGAACTTGGTCACCGGGCGCTCGCCGGGGCGCGGCACATAGGTGCCGTCCGCGGCCAGGTTGCGGTAGCCCGGCGCGGCGCTCATCACCTCCAGCATGTGCTCGGCGTAGGGCTGCCAGTCGGTGGCCATGTGCAGCACGCCGCCGACCTTGAGCTTCTGGCGCACCAGCTCGGCGAACGCCGGCTGGACGATGCGCCGCTTGTGGTGGCGGCTCTTGTGCCAGGGGTCGGGGAAGAACAGCAGCACGCGGTCCAGGCTGGCGTCGACCACGCACTGGCGCAGTACGTCCAGCGCATCGCAGCTGTAGATGCGCAGGTTGGTCAGGTTCTGCGCCAAGGCGCCGGCGAGCAGGGCGCCGACGCCCGGCCGGTGCACCTCGACGCCGATGAAGTCCTGCTCCGGTGCGTTGGCCGCTATCTCCAGGGTCGAATGGCCCATGCCGAAGCCGATCTCGAAGGTACGCGGCGCACGGCGCCCGAACACCTGGTCGAAGTCGCGCAGGCCGTCCTCCAGCGCCAGGCCGAACTTCGGCCAGCCCTGCTCGAGACCGCGCTGTTGGCCCTCGGTCATGCGCCCGGCGCGCATCACGAAGCTCTTGATGGTGCGCAGGCGCGGCACTTCGTCGGCGGTTTGCGGCGCTTGTTGGATTTCGTCGGTCATAACGCTTCCTGAAAAGACAAACGAGCCCTGCCCTCGCGGACCGGACTCGCTTCGCTGAACGCAGGCGACGCCGGGCGCCGCCCGGCAAATTAACGGATCAAGCCTTCCAGCGGCGACGAGGCGCTGGCGTAGAGCTTCTTCGGCATGCGCCCGGCCAGATAGGCCAGGCGCCCGGCCTCGATGGCGTGCTTCATCGCCCGGGCCATCAGCACCGGGTCCTGGGCGTGGGCGATGGCGCTGTTCATCAGCACCGCCTCGCAGCCCAGCTCCATGGCGATGGTGGCGTCCGAGGCGGTGCCCACTCCGGCATCCACCAGCACCGGCACCGTCGCTTCCTCGAGGATGATCCGCAGGTTGTAGGGGTTGCAGATGCCGAGGCCGGTGCCGATCAGGCCGGCCAGCGGCATCACCGCGATGCAGCCCATTTCCGCCAGCTGGCGGGCGATGATCGGGTCGTCGCTGGTGTAGACCATCACGTCGAAGCCGTCCTTGACCAGCACCTCGGCGGCCTTGAGGGTTTCGATCACGTTGGGAAACAGGGTCTTCTGGTCGGCCAGCACCTCCAGCTTGACCAGCTGGTGGCCGTCGAGCAGCTCGCGGGCCAGCCGGCAGGTGCGCACCGCTTCCTCGGCGGTGTAGCAGCCGGCGGTGTTCGGCAGGATGGTGTAGCGCGCCGGGCTGATCACCTCGAGCAGGTTCGGCTCGCCGGGGTTCTGGCCGATGTTGGTGCGGCGCACCGCGACCGTGACGATCTCGGCGCCGGAGGCCTCGATGGCCTGGCGGGTCTCCTCGAGATCCTTGTACTTGCCGGTGCCGACCAGCAGGCGCGAACTGTAGGTGCGACCGGCCAGGGTAAAGGGCTTGTCGTTGCGAGCGGGACTCATCGGGATTTCCTCCTGGGCAGGCGGTGGAAAGGGGGGTGCCGGAGCGCCGTCCCGCGGTCGGGCCGGGCGCGAAGGTGTTTCAACGACCTGCTAACCACCACCAATGGCGTGCACCACCTCTATCCGGTCGCCCTCGCGCAAGGCGGTGGCGGCGTGCAGGCTGCGGGGCACGATGTCGAGATTGAGTTCGACCGCGACCCGCCGGCCGGCCAGATCCAGACGGGCCAACAGGTCGGCGACGGTCTGGCCATCGGCAAGTTCGTAGGGTTCGCCGTTCAGGTGAATGCGCATGACGGGTTCGCTGCGTCCGGAAGGTTCGGCATTCTAGCCCCGATCCGCGGCGATCACCAAGGCAGCGGCAGGGGGCCACCCAGCCCCTCAGGCCGGCGCGCCGATCCGCCAGCCGGCCACCCCCAGGCACAGCCAGCCGAGGAGGAAGGCCAGGCCGCCGAACGGCGTGACCAGACCGAGCTTGAAGCCGCCGAGGGTGAGCAGGTAGAGGCTGCCGGAGAACATCAGGATGCCCAGGCCGAAGAGGATGCCGGCCGCCGCCAGTAGGCGTCCGGGGCGGTGCAGGGCGAGCAGGCCGACGGCGAGCAGCGCCAGGGCATGGAACTGCTGGTAGTGCACGCCGGTCTGGAACACCTCCAGGTATTCCGGACTCAGCAGACCGCGCAGCCCGTGGGCGCCGAAGGCACCGAGGGCGACGCCGGCGAAACCGAACAGGGCGGCCAGCAGCAGAAAGACACGCGCCATGGATGAACTCCGGACAGACCAAACGGGGTCGCTATAATGACCCGCCCGACCGCCCCGGCCAAGCCGACCATGCCCAGATCCCTGCTCCGCCGCCTGCTCCAGCTGCCGCTCTGGCTCGCCGCCGGCTCCCTCCTGCTGGTGCTGATCCTGCGCTGGCTGCCGCCGCCGGGCAGCGCGCTGATGGTGGAGCGCGAGCTGGAGTCCTGGCTCGACGGCCGGCCGCTCGAACTGCGGCGGCAATGGCGTTCCTGGGAAGAACTGCCGGACGACCTGAAGATGGCGGTGATCGCCGCCGAGGACCAGCACTTCGCCGAGCACTGGGGCTTCGATCTCGCGGCGATCCGCGCCGCCCTGAAACACAACGAGCTGGGCGGTACGCTGCGCGGCGCCAGCACCCTCAGCCAGCAGGTGGCGAAGAATCTCTTCCTCTGGTCCGGGCGCAGCTGGCTGCGCAAGGGCCTCGAAGCCTGGTTCACCGCGCTGATCGAACTCTGCTGGCCCAAGCAGCGGATTCTCGAGGTCTACCTGAACAGCGCCGAATGGGGCGACGGGATCTTCGGCGCCGAGGCCGCCGCCCGCCATCACTTCGGCATCGGTGCGCCCTACCTGTCGACCCGCCAGGCCAGCCTGCTCGCCGCCGTCCTGCCCAATCCGCGGGAGCGGAGCGCCTCCGCGCCGAGCGCCTACGTCGGGCACCGCGCCGACTGGATCGCCCGGCAGATCCGCCAGCTGGGCGGCAGTGCCTACCTCGAACGCCTCTGAGCGCCGTACTCCGCCCGCCGAGCGCTCGGCCGCCGCTACAGCCAGCCGTGCTCGGCCATCGACAGCGGCTCGCCGTCGCCGACGATGAAATGGTCGAGCACCCGCACGTCGATCAGCGCCAGCGCTTCCTTCAGCCGCTGGGTCAGGCTGCGGTCGGCCTGGCTCGGCTCGGCGACGCCGGAGGGGTGGTTGTGGGTGAGGATCAGCGCGGCGGCGTTGTGCGCCAGGGCGCGCTTGACCACCTGGCGCGGATAGACGCTGGCGCCGTCGACGGTGCCGTGGAACAGCGCCTCGAAGGCCAGCACCCGGTGCTTGGCGTCGAGGAACAGGCAGCCGAAGATCTCGTGGGGCTCGTGGCGCAGGCGCGCCTTCAGGTAGTCGCGCACCGCCTGCGGGCTCTCCAGCGCGGAGTCGCGGCGCAGGCGCTCGGCCAGATGGCGGCGCGACATCTCCAGCACCGCCTGCAACTGGGCGAACTTCGCCGGCCCGAGGCCGAGGCGGCGGCTGAACGAGGCCTGATCGGCCTCGAGCAGGGCGCGCAGGGTGCCGAAGTCGTTCAGCAGATGGCGGGCCAGATCCACCGCGCTCTGCCCGGCGACCCCGGTGCGCAGGAAGATCGCCAGGAGTTCGGCGTCGCTCAGCGCCGGCGCGCCCTGCTCCAGCAGTTTTTCCCGCGGCCGCTCCGTCGCCGGCCAGTCCCGAATACTCATGTCACCTCCCTGTCGAGCGCCCCGCTGCTTCCTGCGCGGGGGCTGTGCTATCTTAGCCGGCATTTTGTGCCCGGCCGTGACGGGGAGCACGCCCAGGCAGTCCCGCTGCCCGGGACACGCCGGGGCACGCGACCACGACAACAACGCAAGGCAGGTCTATGCAGCGGCTGTATCGGAAACGCATCGTCCTGGGCGTCGGCGGCGGCATCGCCGCCTACAAGAGCGCGGAGCTGGTCCGTCGCCTGCGCGACCAGGGCGCGGAAGTCCATGTGGTGATGACCCGGGGCGGGCGTGAATTCATCACCCCCCTGACCCTCCAGGCCCTGTCCGGCCACCCGGTGCACCTGGACCTGCTCGATCCCGCCGCCGAGGCGGCGATGGGCCATATCGAACTGGCCCGCTGGGCCGATCTGGTGCTGATCGCCCCGGCCACCGCCGACCTGCTGGCGCGCCTCGCCCAAGGCGTGGCCGACGACCTGCTGACCGCCCTGGTGCTGGCCACCGACGCCCCGGTGGCCCTGGCGCCGGCGATGAACCAGGCGATGTGGCGCGACCCGGCGACCCAGGCCAACGCCCAGACTCTCGCCGCCCGCGGCCTGCGCCTGTTCGGCCCGGCCGAAGGCAGCCAGGCCTGCGGCGACGTCGGTCCGGGACGCATGCTGGAGCCGGCGGAACTCGCCCAGCGGGCCGCCGACTGCTTCGCCAGCGGCCGCCTGACCGGCCGCCACGTGCTGATCACCGCCGGCCCGACCCAGGAAAACATCGACCCGGTGCGCTACATCACCAACCACAGCTCCGGCAAGATGGGCTTCGCCCTGGCCGAGGCCGCCGCCGAGGCCGGCGCCCGGGTGACCCTGGTCAGCGGCCCGGTGCATCTGCCGACCCCGGACCGGGTCGAGCGCATCGACGTGGTCAGCGCCCGCGACATGCTCGCCGCCTGCGAGGCGGCGATGCCCTGCAACCTCCTCATCGCCGCCGCCGCGGTGGCCGACTACCGCCCGCAGGTGGTCGCCCCGCAGAAGCTGAAGAAAGATCCGGACCGCGACGACGGCCTGCTCCTGCAGCTGGTGCGCAATCCGGACATCCTCGCCACCCTGGCGCAGCGCCCCGACCGACCGTTCAGCGTCGGCTTCGCCGCCGAGACCGAAAATCTGCTGGAATATGCCCTGCGCAAGCTCAAGGCGAAGAACCTCGACCTGATCGTCGCCAACGACGTGGCCAACCCCAGCATCGGCTTCAATAGCGAAGAGAACGCGGTCAGCGTGATCGACCGCGCCCAACGGGAAACCCGCTTCGCCCAGACCAGCAAGGGCAAGATCGCCCGCCAGCTGATCGCCTTCATCGCCGACCGCCTCGACCAGGCCTGATATCCCATGCACAGTCTGCAAGCCAAGATCCTCGACCCCCGCCTGGGCAGCGACTACCCGCTGCCGGCCTATGCCACCGCCGGCTCCGCCGGCCTCGACCTGCGCGCCATGCTCGCGGAGGAGCTGACCCTGGAGCCGGGACAGACCACGCTGATTCCCACCGGGCTGGCCATCCACATCGCCGATCCGGGATTGGCCGCGCTGGTCCTGCCGCGCTCGGGGCTCGGCCACAAGCACGGCATCGTGCTCGGCAACCTGGTCGGGCTGATCGACTCCGACTACCAGGGCGAACTCATGGTCTCCTGCTGGAACCGCGGCCAGAGCGCCTTTCGCATCGCGGTCGGCGAGCGCATCGCCCAGTTGGTGCTGGTGCCGGTGGTGCAGGCGCGCTTCGAGCTGGTCGAGGCCTTCGACGAAACCCAGCGCGGCACCGGCGGCTTCGGCCACTCGGGCAGCCACTGACGAAAACCCGGCCCCTTGGAACTCTGCGCCGCTTCGTCCATCAAACCTGCGGTCCGGCGCCTGATGGCAATCGAATGGCCGCTTGCCCGCCGAATCGGTCGCTGGCTGCTGTACCCAACGACATGCCCGACATGGACATCCCTGAAGTAACCCGGACCGCCGGTCCGGAAACATCGGAGCACCACCCCCGCATGAACAGCTTGCAGAAAGCCCCCAACCTGCCCGCCAGCATCTTCCGGGCCTACGACATCCGCGGCGTGGTCGGCGACAGCCTGACCCCGCAAGCCGCCTACTGGATCGGTCGCGCCATCGGCTCGGAAAGCCTGGCCAAGGGCGAGCCGAACGTTGCGGTCGGGCGCGACGGCCGCCTGTCCGGCCCCGAGCTGGTCGAGCAGCTGATCCGCGGCGTGCGCGACAGCGGCTGTACCGTCAGCGACGTCGGCATGGTGCCGACCCCGGTGCTCTACTACGCGGCCAACATCCTCGCCGGCAAGTCCGGCGTGCAGCTCACCGGCAGCCACAACCCGCCGGATTACAACGGCTTCAAGATCGTCGTCGCCGGCGACACCCTGGCCAACGAACAGATCCAGGTGCTGCGCGAGCGCATCGAGAGCGGCGACCTGACCGCCGGCGAAGGCCGCGTCGAGCAGGTCGACGTGCTGGAGCGCTACTTCGCGCAGGTCAGCGGCGACATCCGTCTGGCGCGCAAGCTGAAGGTGGTGGTCGACTGCGGCAACGGCGTCGCCGGAGTGATCGCCCCGCGCCTGATCGAGGCGCTCGGCTGCGAGGTGATCCCGCTGTTCTGCGAGGTCGACGGCAACTTCCCCAACCACCATCCGGACCCCGGCAAGCCGGAGAACCTGGAAGACCTGATCGCCAAGGTCGCCAGCGAGAAGGCCGACCTCGGCCTGGCCTTCGACGGCGACGGCGACCGCGTCGGCGTGGTGACCAACAGCGGTGCCATCATCTACCCCGACCAACTGCTGATGCTCTTCGCCAAGGACGTCGCCTCGCGCAACCCCGGCGCCGAGATCATCTTCGACGTCAAGTGCACCCGCCGCCTGACCCCGCTGATCAAGGCCAACGGCGGTCGCCCGCTGATGTGGAAGACCGGCCACTCGCTGATCAAGAAGAAGATGAAGGAAAGCGGCGCGCTGCTCGCCGGCGAGATGAGCGGGCACATTTTCTTCAAGGAGCGCTGGTTCGGCTTCGACGACGGCCTCTACAGCGCCGCCCGCCTGCTGGAGATCCTCGCCCAGGACTCGCGCAACGCCGACCAGGTGTTCGCCGACTTCCCGGTCGACCTTTCCACCCCGGAGATCAACATCAAGGTCACCGAGGAAAGCAAGTTCGCCATCATCGAGGCCCTGCAGCGCGATGCCCGCTGGGACGCCGGCGCCGAGGTCAGCACCCTCGACGGCGTGCGCGTCGACTATCCGAAGGGCTGGGGCCTGGTACGCGCCTCCAACACCACCCCGGTGCTGGTACTGCGCTTCGAGGCCGAGAGCGCCGAGGAGCTGCAACGCATCCAGGAAGTGTTCCGTGCGCAGCTTTATACTGTTGCCCCGGACCTGAAGCTGCCGTTCTAAATCCCCCCGGCATGCCAAGGCCGATTCCCGCCACCGGGCGGGAATCGGCCTTTCGCCATTTGGACGGCGACCGATTTCTCGCCGACGCCGCCGCGGCGCCGGACGCATTCACCCCAGTATCAGTCTCTGTTCAGCGGAGTTCAGCATGACCCTCAGCCGTGATGCCGCCACCCAAGTCGCCAAGGTTCTCTCCGAGGCACTGCCCTACATCCGCCGCTTCGTCGGCAAGACCCTGGTGATCAAGTACGGCGGCAACGCCATGGAGAGCGACGAGCTGAAGACCGGCTTCGCCCGCGACATCGTGCTGATGAAGGCGGTCGGCATCCATCCGGTGGTGGTGCACGGCGGCGGCCCGCAGATCGGCGACCTGCTCAAGCGCCTGAACATCGAGAGCCGCTTCGTCGACGGCATGCGCGTCACCGATGCGCAGACCATGGACGTGGTGGAGATGGTCCTCGGCGGCCAGGTCAACAAGGACATCGTCAACCTGATCAACCGCCACGGCGGCAGCGCCATCGGCCTGACCGGCAAGGACGCCGGGCTGATCCGCGCCAAGAAGCTCAAGGTCAGTCGCCAGACCCCGGAAATGACCCAGCCGGAAATCATCGACATCGGCCAGGTCGGCGAGGTCGAGTCGGTCAACACCGGGCTGCTCAATATGCTGGTGCAGGGCGACTTCATCCCAGTGATCGCACCGATCGGCGTCGGCGCCGACGGCGAGTCCTACAACATCAACGCCGACCTGGTCGCCGGCAAGGTCGCCGAGGCGCTCAAGGCCGAGAAGCTGATGCTGCTGACCAACATCGCCGGGCTGATGGACAAGGAAGGCCGGGTGCTCACCGGCCTGTCCACCGAGCAGGTCGACGCCCTGATCGCCGACGGCACCATCTACGGCGGCATGCTGCCGAAGATCCGCTGCGCCCTCGAGGCGGTCCAGGGCGGGGTGACCAGCGCGCACATCGTCGACGGCCGGGTGCCCAATGCGGTGCTGCTGGAGATCTTCACCGACAGCGGCGTGGGTACCCTGATCACCAACTGCCAGTCCTGAGGCCGGCAGACGCGGACACGAAAAAGGGGAGCCTCGAGCTCCCCTTCTTCTTCATCCGCCCGATCAAATGCCGTATTGCGCGCGGTAGGCCTCCACCGCCGGCAGATGGCGCTTGAGTTCGGCATCTTCCGCCAGGTATTCCAGCACATCGGTGAGGGAGGCGATGCTGACCACCGGCATCGCGAAGTCGCGCTCGACCTCCTGGATCGCCGACAGCGCACCCTGGCCGCGCTCCTGGCGGTTCAGCGCGATCAGCACCCCGGCCGCCTGGGCGCCCTGGCCCTGGATGATCTGCATCACCTCGCGGATCGCCGTGCCGGCGGTGATCACGTCGTCGACGATCAGCACCCGCCCGGCCAGCGGCGCGCCGACCAGGGTACCGCCCTCGCCGTGATCCTTGGCCTCCTTGCGGTTGAAGCACCAGGGCAGGTCGCGGCCGTGGTGCTCGGCCAACGCCACCGCGGTCGCCGCGGCCAGCGGGATGCCCTTGTAGGCCGGGCCGAACAGCACGTCGAAGGGGATGCCGCTGTCGACCAGCGCCGAAGCGTAGAAACGCCCCAGTCGCGCCAGCGCCAGACCGCTGTTGAACAGCCCGGCATTGAAGAAGTAGGGACTGGTCCGTCCCGACTTGAGGGTGAACTCGCCGAAGCGCAGCACGCCGCGCTCGATGGCAAAACGAATGAACTCGCGCTGGTAGGCCTGCATGAAAAGTCCCGATAGGCACGGATTTAGCTATATGCTCCGAGGTCGGGTATCATACACGCTGGTTTTTTTGGGGGCCATGTATGCGGATCATCAGTGTAAACGTCAATGGTATTCAGGCAGCGGTCGAGCGCGGCCTGCTCAGCTGGCTGCAAGCCCAGAATGCCGACGTGATCTGCCTGCAGGATACCCGCGCTTCCGCCTTCGAACTGGACGACCCGACCTACCAGCTGGACGGCTACTTCCTCTACGCCAGCGAAGCGGAAGTCCCCAGCCAGGGGGGCGTCGCGCTCTATTCGCGACTGCAACCCAAGGCGGTGATCGGCGGCCTCGGCTTCGAGACGGCCGACCGCTACGGGCGCTACCTGCAGGCAGACTTCGACAAGGTCAGCATCGCCAGCCTGCTGCTGCCCAGCGGGCAGGGCGGCGACGAGAACCTGAACCAGAAGTTCAAGTTCATGGACGACTTCGCCCATTATCTGGACAAGCAGCGCCGCAAGCGTCGCGAATACATCTACTGCGGCTCGCTGTACGTGGCGCACCAGAAGCAGGACGTGAAGAACTGGCGCGACTGCCAGCAGCTGCCCGGCTTCCTGGCGCCGGAGCGCGCCTGGATGGACCAGATCGTCGGCCACATGGGCTACGTGGACGCCCTGCGGGAAACCAGCCGGGAGGGCGATCTCTACAGCTGGTGGCCGGACAGCGAGCAGGCGGAGATGCTCAACCTCGGCTGGCGCTTCGACTACCAGCTGCTGACTCCGGGCATGCGCCGTTTCGTGCGCACCGCACGCCTGCCCCGGCAGCCGCGCTTCTCCCAGCACGCCCCGCTGATCGTCGACTACGACTGGCTGCTGAGCCTGTGAGCCGCACCCGCGCAAGAAAAAGCCGGCGATGCCGGCTTTTTCTTTGCTCGCTCACTTCACCAGGCGAATGCAGAAGGGATAGCGCCAGAGTTCGCCGGCATTCGCCCGGATGCCGGCGATGACCACCAGCACCAGAGCGGTCAGGCTGACCAGGGCCATCAGCGGAAAGCCGATGAAGATCCAGGCGAGCACGCCGCAGACCATCATCAGCAGGCTGTAGGTGATCTGGAAGTTGAGCGCCTCCTTGCCGTGCCGGTCGACGAAGGGATCGCGGTCCTTCTGCAGCTGCCAGACGATCAGCGGCCCCAGCACGTTGCCGATCAGGGGCGCCATGAACCAGAAGAAGGCCGCATAGTGGCAGAGCATCGCCCAGCGCCGGGCCTGCGGGTCGGGCAAGGGAACGAGCGACTGAGAGGTCATGGCGATCTCAGTCGGCCAGCACGGCGCGCTGCAGCTCGAACAGCTCGCGGATGCCCTGGGTAGCCAGGGCCAGCATGGCGCTCAGCTCCTCCGGCTGGAAGGGCTCGCCCTCGGCGGTGCCCTGCACCTCGATGAAGCCGCCGGCGTCGGTCATCACCACGTTGAGATCGGTCTCGGCCGCCGAGTCCTCGGGATAGTCCAGATCCAGCACCGGCTCGCCCTGGTAGACGCCCACCGAGACCGCCGCGACCATCTGCTTGAGGGGATCGCCCTTCAGCGCGCCGCGCTTCTTCAGCACCGCCAGGGCATCGACCAGCGCCACCATGGCGCCGGTGATCGACGCCGTGCGGGTACCGCCGTCGGCCTGGATCACGTCGCAGTCGACGTACAGGGTGTTCTCGCCCAGCTTGCTCATGTCCAGGGCGGCACGCAGCGAACGGCCGATCAGCCGCTGGATCTCCAGGGTACGCCCGCCCTGCCGGCCCCGGCTGGCCTCGCGCGCCGTACGCTCGCCGGTGGCCCGCGGCAGCATGCCGTATTCGGCGGTCAGCCAGCCCTTGCCCTGGCCCTTGAGGAAGCGCGGCACGCCGGATTCGGCGCTGACCGTGCAGATCACCCGGGTGTCGCCGAACTCAACCAGCACCGAGCCCTCGGCATGCCGGGTGTAGTTGCGGGTGAGGCGAATCGGACGCAACTGGTGGGGCGCACGGCCACTGGGACGTTTCATCGGGGCTTACCTGTACGGTCGGGAAAAATTTGCCGGCCATTATAGGGCGCTCCACGCCGGTCGGACACGCCGATTGGGCCGCGCCGACGCACTGCGCTACAATCCCGTCCCTTTAAATACGATGATCCGAGAGGTGGACACCATGTCGCACAGCATGACTGCCTTCGCCCGTGCCGAACGGGCCGGCGCCCACGGCACCCTGAGCTGGGAACTGCGCTCGGTCAATCACCGCTACCTCGAACCGCACCTGCGCCTGCCGGAGGCCTTCCTCGACCTCGAAGGCGCCCTGCGCGACGCCCTGCGCCAGGGCCTGTCCCGCGGCAAGGTCGAATGCACCCTGCGCTTCGACGAAGGCGCCGCCGGGCAGCCGCTGCAGATCGACCGCGAGCGCGCCGGCCAGCTGGTGGCCGTCGCCGAAAGCGTCGCCGCCCTGATCCAGCAGCCGGCACCGATCAACCCCCTCGAAGTGCTGGCCTGGCCCGGCGTGCTGGTCGCCGCCGCGACCGACCACGAGGCGCTCCGGGCGGAAGCTCTGAGCCTCTTCGACGAGGCGCTGGCCCAGCTCAAGGCCGGCCGCGCCCGCGAAGGCGCGGAACTCGCCCGGCTGCTCGAGGAGCGCCTGGACGCCATGCTCAAGGAGGTCGAGACCCTGCGCCAGCTGGTCCCGCAGATGCTCGCCAACCAGCGCCAGAAGATCCTCGACCGCTTCCGCGACACCCAGCTGGAACTCGACCCGCAGCGCCTCGAGCAGGAACTGGTGCTGCTCGCCCAGAAGAGCGACGCGGCCGAGGAGCTGGATCGCCTCTGCACCCACATCGCCGAGGTCCGCCGCGTGCTCAAGGGCGGCGGTACGGTCGGTCGCCGGCTGGACTTCCTGATGCAGGAGCTCAACCGCGAGGCCAACACCCTCGGCTCCAAGGCCTTCGACCCCCGCTCCACGCAGACCGCGGTCAACCTCAAGGTGCTGATCGAACAGATGCGCGAGCAGGTGCAGAACATCGAGTGAAGCCCCCTCACCCACCAGAATCCGCGTCCAGGAAACGTCCATGTCCGCCACCGGCACCCTCTACATCATTTCCGCACCCTCCGGCGCCGGCAAGACCAGCCTGGTCAAGGCCCTGATCGACGCCCTGCCGCAGGTGCGGGTATCGGTTTCCCACACCACCCGCGGCATGCGCCCGGGCGAGGTCGAAGGGGTGAACTACCACTTCGTCGAGCGCCCGACCTTCCTGGGGATGCTCGAACGGGACGAGTTCCTCGAACACGCGGAAGTCTTCGGCAACCTCTACGGCACCTCGCAACTCTGGCTGGAACAAACGCTGGCCGAGGGCTTCGACCTGATCCTGGAAATCGACTGGCAGGGCGCCCAGCAGGTCCGCCGGCTGCTGCCCCAGGCGCAATCGATCTTCATCCTGCCGCCGAGCCAGGAAGCCCTGCGCCAGCGCCTGACCAACCGCGGCCAAGACAGCGACGAGATCATCGAGCGGCGCATGCGCGAGGCGGTCAGCGAGATGAGCCATTACCTGGAATACGACTACCTGGTCATCAACGACGACTTCGCCCACGCCCTCGAGGACCTGAAGTCGATCTTCCGCGCCCGCCAGCTACAGCAGGAAAGCCAGCAGCGCCGCCACGGCAACCTGCTCGTCGAACTGCTGGCCTGAAACCGCGCCGGCCTCGCGGCTTCGGCAACAGGCCGGCTCAGTGCCTATGCAGGAAGGTCTTCAGCGCGGACACCAGCAGGATCCCCCCGAGCAGGAGCATCAGCAGGCGCGTCGGCACCAGGCCGAGCAGCAGGCCGCCGAGGGCGGCACCGAGGATCGAGCCCGCCGCCATCCAGCCGAACAGCGGCCGTTCCCGGCCGAGGATGGCGAAGGCGTCGGAGCGGCTGTAGCGGGCGAAGCCGACGATCATGGTCGGCAGGCTGACCATCAGCGACAGGCTGCCGGCCAGCTTGATGTCCACCCCGTAGAGCAGCACGATGGTCGGGATCAGCAGCTCGCCGCCGGCCACCCCGAGCAACGCGGCGACCACACCGATGCCGAGTCCGGCGAGCAGGCCGGCGAGCAACTGCGGCGGCGCCGAAGCGAACAGCGGCGCGCTGCCACCGTGCAGACCGAAGCCAGCCTCCGCCAGCATCACCAGCGCCAGCCCCACCAGCATGACCATGACGACGCGGTCGAGCCACAGACGCGACAGGCGCAGGGCATGCCCGGCCGCCCACCAGGCGCCGACTAGGCTGCCGGCCAGCAGGTTCAGGGCGATCCCCAGGTGCGCCGCCAGCTGCTCCAGGGGAATGCCGCCGCTGCGGAACAGCAGGGCCGCGGCGACCACCACCAGGCTCATCGCCTTGTTGAAGACGACCGCCTCCAGGGTCTCCAGGCGGAACAGCCCGACCAGCACCGGCAAACGGAACTCCGCCCCGCCCAGGCCGATCAGCCCGCCCAGGGTGCCGATCAGCGAGCCGGCGAGGAAACCCTGGCCGCTGCGCAAGGAAGGCTGCATGGATTCAACGGTTTTCATGTCGCGTACTCACCAATATATAAGTAGATAACGAAATCCCTTCGGCAAGAATCGCACCACGCTTAACTACGACAAGAATCCCGACATTTTCGGACACCATGCCGCTGGCCGTTCCCCGTGGAGTCGGCATATTTCCTATATAGGGCTGGAAATCGCGCGAGCGGATTCAGCCGGCGAGCAGGCCGCGCCGGCAGGCCCCTTTCTCTCATCCGCCTGCCACCTTTGCGACAAAGCCGACAGCCGCCTACCACCGGCCGGTCATTTGGCCCTTCCCTTCGCAGGGGCGTTTTCCTAGACTAGTCAGTCCGCCTGCCCATCCGGGCACCGTCATGCTCATTCGTCACGAGGAACACCATGGCCCGCGTTACCGTTGAAGACTGCCTGGACAACGTCGATAACCGTTTTGAACTGGTCATGCTCTCCAGCAAGCGCGCCCGCCAGCTGGCGACCGGCGGCAAGGAGCCGCGGGTACCCTGGGAGAACGACAAGCCCACCGTGGTCGCCCTGCGCGAGATCGCCGCGGGCCTGGTCGACTACAACGTCATCGCCCAGGACGAGATCGTCGCCGAGGAGCCGCTGTTCGCCGCCTTCGAGGAAGACGCCAACGAGGCCCTGTAACGCGATGTCCGACCGCGGTCGCAGCACGGGAGCACTGTCCGCTCGCCAGGGGGGACGCCCTTGGCCAGCATAGAAACCCTTGCCGATCGGCTCCTGACCTACCTCGCACCGGACCAGGTCAACCTGGTCCGCCGGGCCTATTACTACGCCGAGCAGGCCCATGACGGCCAGCGCCGGCGCAGCGGCGAACCCTACGTCACCCACCCCCTCGCCGTCGCCAGCATCCTCGCCGACATGCACATGGACCATCAGAGCCTGATGGCCGCGATGCTCCACGACGTGATCGAGGACACCGGCATTCCCAAGGAAGCGCTGGTCGACCAGTTCGGCGAAACCGTCGCCGAACTGGTCGACGGGGTCAGCAAGCTGACCCAGATGAAGTTCGAGAACAAGGCCGAGGCGCAGGCCGAAAACTTCCAGAAGATGGCCATGGCCATGGCCCGCGACATCCGCGTGATCCTCGTCAAGCTGGCCGACCGCCTGCACAACATGCGCACCCTCGACGCCATGCCCTACGAGAAGAGCCGGCGCATCGCCAAGGAAACCCTGGAAATCTACGCGCCGATCGCCAACCGGCTGGGCATGCACAGCATGCGCGTGGAGTTCGAGGACCTCGGCTTCAAGGCCATGCACCCGATGCGCTCGGCGCGCATCCGCCAGGCGGTGCGCCGCGCCCGCGGCAACCGCAAGGAAATCGTCGCCAAGATCGAACAGTCGCTGATCGCCTGCCTCGAGCGCGAGGGCCTGGGCGGCGACGTCAAGGGCCGCGAGAAGCACCTCTACAGCATCTACAAGAAGATGCGCGGCAAGCGCAAGGCGTTCGCCGAGATCATGGACGTCTACGCCTTCCGCATCGTGGTCGACAAGGTCGACACCTGCTACCGCGTGCTCGGCGCCGTGCACAACCTCTACAAGCCGCTGCCCGGCCGCTTCAAGGACTACATCGCGATCCCCAAGGCCAACGGCTACCAGTCGCTGCACACCACGCTGTTCGGCATGCACGGCGTGCCCATCGAGATCCAGATCCGCACCCGCGAGATGGAGGAGCTGGCCAACAACGGCATCGCCGCCCACTGGCTGTACAAGTCCGGCGACGAGGACCCGATCAAGGGCAACCACGCGCGGGCCCGGCAGTGGGTCAAGGGCGTGCTGGAGCTGCAGCAGAGCGCCGGCAATTCGCTGGAGTTCATCGAGAGCGTGAAGATCGACCTGTTCCCCGACGAGGTCTACGTGTTCACGCCCAAGGGCCGCATCATGGAGCTGCAGAAAGGCTCCACCGCGGTCGACTTCGCCTACGCGGTGCACACCGACGTCGGCAACAGCTGCATCGCCTGCCGCATCAACCGCCGCCTGGCCCCGCTCTCCCAGCCGCTGGAAAGCGGTGCCACGGTGGAGATCGTCACCGCCCCCGGCGCCCGGCCGAATCCGGCCTGGCTGAACTTCGTGGTCACCGCCAAGGCGCGCACCCACATCCGCCACGCCCTCAAGCAGCAGCGCCGCTCGGAATCCATCAGCCTCGGCGAACGCCTGCTCAACAAGGTGCTCGCCGGCTTCGACGCCAGCCTCGAACAGATCCCCGAGGAACGCCTGCGCGAGGTGCTCGGCGAGTACCAGATGGAGGTCTTCGAGGACCTTCTGGAAGACATCGGCCTGGGCAACCGCATGGCCTACGTGGTGGCCCGCCGACTGCTGGCCAGCGACAGCGAACAGGAGCCCGCCGACGAGGGGCCGCTGGCAATCCGCGGCACCGAGGGCCTGGTGCTGAGCTACGCGCGCTGCTGCTCGCCGATCCCCGGCGACCCCATCGTCGGCCACCTGTCGGCGGGCAAGGGGATGGTCGTGCACCTGGAAAACTGCCGCAACATCGGCGAGATCCGCCACAACCCGGAGAAATGCATTCCGCTGACCTGGTCCAAGGAGGTCGGCGGCGAGTTCAACGTCGAGCTGCGCGTCGAACTGGAACACCAGCGCGGCCTGATCGCCCTGCTCGCCGGCAGCGTCAACGCCGCGGACGGCAACATCGAGAAGATCGGCATGGACGAACGCGACGGCCGCACCAGCGTCGTCCAGCTGGTGATCAGCGTGAAGGACCGCATCCACCTGGCCCGGGTGATCCGCAAGCTGCGCGCCCTCAAGGGCGTCATCCGGATCACCCGCGTGCGCGCCTGACGGCGGGCGCCGACCCCGCGCGCCCCGTCCAGACTTTCCCCCCAAGGAGCTCCCCATGAGCAAGACCGCGATCAACACCGACCAGGCCCCCGCCGCCATCGGTACCTACTCCCAGGCGATCAAGGCCGGCAACACCGTCTACCTGTCCGGGCAAATCCCCCTCGACCCGCAGACCATGGAACTGGTGGCCGGCGACTTCGAAGCCCAGACCGTGCGGGTGTTCGAGAACCTCAAGGCGGTCGTCGAGGCGTCCGGCGGCTCGTTCGCCGACATCGTCAAGCTGAACATCTTCCTCACCGACCTGGCGCACTTCGCCAAGGTCAACGAGGTCATGGGCCGCTACTTCGCGCAGCCCTATCCGGCCCGCGCCGCCATCGGCGTCGCCTCCCTGCCGCGCGGTGCGCAGGTGGAGATGGACGGCATCCTGGTCCTCGGCTGAGGCCCGCGGGCGGAGCCGCCGCTCCGCCCTCCCCCGCGGCAAAAGCCCCCGCCCCGCATCGTTATATTTACTACTATATAACGCATGCCCTACACTTCCTCCCGGCCCCGCCGGCCAGGCGTCATGGCCCCTGGCGGGAGAAGGATCTGTTCGCCGCTGTCCGGCACGCCCGGGCAAGTCACGCATTCGCACGAATGACCCGCGCCGGGCATCCCCGAGGGGCACCCGCGCATTCGACAATCCGCCCGCCATCCGCTGCACAGTGCACGCCGGAGCGCCGCCCCGCGCGCGGCCTCCCGGCAGCCGAGGCGGGCACGCCATGAGGAGGCACGCCATGTCCCACCCGCCGCTGGATAGCGAGGCCGGCGAAAGCGCCGCGCTCGACCGGATCGAACCCATCTCCGCCGAATCCCTGCCGCTGGTGCGCGACACCATCGAGCGCCTGCGCCCGGGGGTGCAGCGCGACGGCGGCGACCTCGAACTGGTCGCCGTGCAGGACAACATCGTCCGCCTGCGCCTCAAGGGCGCCTGCGTCGGCTGCGCGATGTCCGCCCAGACCCTCGGCGGCGTGCGCCGCGAGCTGGTCAAGGTGCTCGGCAATCCCTCGGTTCGCGTCCTGCCGGCCCCCTGAGCACCCCCATGCGCCCGACAGAACGCCAGACAGGAGCGGTTCCCATGTCCAGTCTTCCCCACTACTGCGAATGCGACTTCGGCGAGTGCCGCACGGACCTGCTGCCGCTGCTCTACGAAATGAGCCAGATCGCCACGGAGAGCGGCGACCTGTCGAGCATCATCAACATCCTGCTGCGCCTGATGCAGCGCCACATGAAGGTGGTGCGCGGCATGGTCAGCCTCCACGACCGCGACTCCGGCAGCATCGTCCTGCACGAGAGCTTCGGCCTCAGCCCCGAGGAGGCCGGCAAGGGCGTCTACCTGCTCGGCGAAGGCATCACCGGGCGGGTGGTGGAGACCGGCCAGACCATCGTCGTGCCGTGCATCCGCGACGAGCCGGCGTTCCTCAACCGCACCGGCAGCCGCGACTGCGCCAGCGACGACGCCAACCTCTCGTTCATCTGCGTGCCGATCATGCGCGGCCGCCAGGTGATGGGCACGATCAGTGCCGAGCGCCTCTACGACAACGCCGAACTGCTCAAGCTCGACGTCGAGGTGCTGTCGATCCTCGCCACCACCACCGCCCAGGCCGTCGAGCTGTACCTGGTCGAGAACGTCGAGAACGTCGCCCTCGAGGCGGAGAACCGCCGGCTGCGCAGCGCGCTGGGGGAACGCTTCAAGCCCGCCAACATCATCGGCAATTCCAAGCCGATGCTCGAGGTCTACCAGTTGATCGAGCGCGTGGTGCGCACCAAGACCACGGTGCTGATCCTCGGCGAGAGCGGCGTCGGCAAGGAGCTGGTGGCCGGCGCCATCCACTACAGCAGCTCGATGGCCAAGGGCCCGTTCATCAAGTTCAACTGCGCCTCGCTGCCCGAATCGGTCATCGAGAGCGAGCTGTTCGGCCACGAGAAAGGCTCCTTCACCGGCGCCATCGGCCTGCGCAAGGGCCGCTTCGAGGAAGCCGCCGGCGGCACCATCTTCCTCGACGAGGTCGGCGAGATGTCGCTGACCACCCAGGCCAAGCTGCTGCGCGTGCTGCAGGAGCGCAGCTTCGAGCGGGTCGGCGGCAACACCACCATCCACGTCGACCTGCGGGTGATCGCCGCGACCAACCGCAACCTCGCCGAGATGGTCGCCGACGGCAGCTTCCGCGAGGACCTCTACTACCGCCTCAACGTCTTCCCGATCACCATCCCGCCGCTGCGCGAGCGCGGCAGCGACATCATCACCCTCGCCGACCACTTCGTCTCGCGCTTCTCCAAGGAGATGGGCATCGAGGTCAAGCGCATCTCCACCCCGGCGCTGAACATGCTGCAGACCTACCACTGGCCGGGCAACGTGCGCGAGCTGGAGAACGTCATCGAGCGGGCCATGCTGCTCAGCGAGGACGGGGTGATCCACGGCTACCACCTGCCGCCTTCGCTGCAGGCGCCGGTGGTCGGCGAAACCGAGGCGCCGGCGGACGGCCTCGAGGCGCGCCTCAACGCCATCGAGTACGAACTCATCGTCGAGGCCCTCAAGCTGCACCACGGCAACATGACCGAGGCAGCCACCCACCTCGGCCTGACCCGCCGCGTGCTCGGCCTGCGCATGGGCAAGTACCACCTCAACTACCGGAACTACCGCTGAGCGCGGGCGGCGCGCCGGGCGCCGTTCGCGAAGGTACCGCCGCGTACGCGGATCGTTCGCCGCGGTACGCCAAAGCCCGGCGACTCCCGGCCATTCGCCGCGAAACCCCGCAACGGCGCGGCTTGGCGCGATTGGCGCGCTGTTTGCTCCCTCCCCCTGCAGGAGTTCGCGGCGGGGCGCTCCCCGCCACACGCGCCCCGCCCGCCGAACGGCACTTTCCATCCACCGCACGCGACGGGTGCCACCCGTCCGGAGAGGGACGATGAACCAGACCGACATCCAGAACCTGCTCGACGAGCCGGCCTGCACCCACAACACGGCGGGCAAGACCGGCTGTTCGCGTTCGCGCCCCGGCGCCACCCAGGGCGGCTGCGCCTTCGACGGCGCGCAGATCGCGATCCTGCCGATCGCCGATGCCGCGCACATCGTCCACGGCCCGATCGGCTGCTCCGGCAGCTCCTGGGACCTGCGCGGCAGCAGCTCCTCAGGCCCGCAGCTGTACCGCCTGGGGATGACCACCGAGCTGTCCGACATCGACGTGATCATGGGCCGCGGCGAGAAGAAGCTGTTCCACGCGATCCGCCGCGCGGTCGAGCGCTACAGCCCGCAGGCGGTGTTCGTCTACGGCACCTGCGTGCCGGCGATGCAGGGCGACGACATCGAGGCGGTGGCCCGCGACGCCAGCCAGCGCTGGGGCGTGCCGGTGATTCCGGTGGACGGCGCCGGCTTCTACGGCACCAAGAGCCTGGGCAACCGCATCGCCGGCGAGACCCTCTACCGCCACGTCATCGGCACCCGCGAGCCGGCGCCGGTGCCGCCGGGCGCCGTTAGCGCCGGGATCAAGGTGCACGACGTCAACCTGATCGGCGAATACAACATCGCCGGCGAGTTCTGGCGCGTCGCCCCGCTGTTCGACGAACTCGGCCTGCGCATCCTCTGCACCCTCTCCGGCGACGCCCGTTTCCGCGAGGTCCAGACCATGCACCGCGCCGAAGCCAACATGGTGGTCTGCTCCAAGGCCATGCTCAACATCGCCCGCCACCTGCGGGAAACGCACGGCACGCCGTTCTTCGAGGGCAGCTTCTACGGCATCGCCGACACCTCCCAGGCGCTGCGCGACTTCGCCAAGGCGATCGGCGACCCCTCGCTCTCGGTGCGCACCGAGCTGCTGATCCTGCGCGAGGAGAACAAGGCCCGGGCGGCGCTCGCCCCCTGGCGCGAGCGGCTGGCCGGCAAGCGCGCGCTGATCTTCTCCGGCGGGGTGAAATCCTGGTCGGTGGTCTCGGCGCTGCAGGACCTCGGCGTCGAGGTGATCGCCACCGGCACCGAGAAATCCACCGAGGAGGACCGCGCGCGGATTCGCGAACTGATGGGCGAGAACACCCGGATGATCGACGACAACGACCAGAGCGCGCTGATCGCCACCTGCATCGAGAGCGGCGCCGACATCCTGATCGCCGGCGGACGCTACCTGTACGCCGCGCTCAAGGCACGCCTGGCCTTCCTCGACATCAACCACGAACGCGACTTCGGCTACGAAGGCTACGCAGGCTTCGTCGAACTGGCCCGCCAGCTCGCCCTGGCCGTGCACAGCCCGGTGTGGCAGCGCGTGCGCCAGGAGCCGCGCTGGGTGCGCGCGAGCGCCAATACCGCCCTGCTGGAGGAAGCCTGACATGGCCCGGATCGTCCAGACCAACAAGCCGCTGAGCGTCAACCCGCTGCGCGTCAGCCAGCCGATGGGCGCGGCGCTGGCCTTCCTCGGCCTAGCCCGCAGCCTGCCGCTGGAACACGGCGCCCAGGGCTGCACGGCGTTCAGCAAGGTGTTCTTCACCCGCCACTTCCGCGAGCCCATCCCGCTGCAGACCACCGCGCTGGACATGATCAGCAGCGTGCTCGGCGGCGACGAGCGGCTGCAGGAAGGCCTGGCGACGGTGATCGACGAACACCGCCCGGAGGTGGTCGGCCTGGTCACCACCGGCCTGGTGGAAATGCAGGGCGCCGACATCCGCCGCGTGCTGCGCAACTTCCACGCCGGCCGCTGCGAGAGCGCCAGCGTCGTCGCGGTGAACACCCCGGACACCCTCGGCGGCCTGGAGAGCGGCTACGCCCTGGCGGTGGAGGCGATCATCGAAGCGCTGGTGCCGGACGCCGTGGTGCCGGCGGTGCAGCGCGCCCGCCAGGTCAACCTGCTCGCCTCGTCGATGCTGACCCCCGCCGACGTCGAAGCGATCCGCGAATGGATCGAGAGCTTCGGCCTGCAGGCGGTGATCCTCCCCGACCTCGCCGACTCCCTCGACGGCCACCTGACGCCCCAGGGCTACACCACCCTGACCACCGGCGGCACCAGCCGCCAGGCGATCGCCGCGATGGGCCGCTCGGCGCTGACCCTGGTGATCGGCGACTCCCTCGCCGGCGCCGCCGACCTGCTGCAGGCGCGCACCGGGGTGCCCGACCTGCGCCTGCCCGGGCTGACCGCGCTGGCCGACTGCGACGCCTTCGTCCAGGCGCTCGCCGACGTCTCCGGCCGCCCGGTGCCGGCGCGCATCCTCCGCCAGCGCGAGCAGTTGCTCGACGCGATGGTTGACAGCTACGTCCCGGTCGGCGGCGCGCGCATTGCCGTCGGCGCCGACGCCGACCAGCTGGTCGCCCTCGGGCGCTTTCTCGACGACATCGGCGCCCGTCTGGTCGCCGCGGTCAGTCCCTGCCGCACCGCGGCGCTGCAGGCGCTGAACGTCGAGGAGGTGGTGGTCGGCGACTTCGAGGACCTCGAGGAGCGCGCCCGGGACGCCGGCGCGCAGCTGCTGATCGGCAACTCCCACGCCCTGCAGAGCGCCGAGCGCCTCGGCATCCCGCTACTGCGCGCGGGCTTTCCGCAGTACGACCACTACGGCGCGGCGGCGCGCCTGTGGGTCGGCTACCGCGGCGCGCGCCAGTTGCTCTTCGAGCTGGCCAACCTGTTCGCCCCCCGGGGCGCCGGCATCGCCCCCTACCACTCGCCGCTGCGCCAGGACTTCGACGGCGCCGCCGCCCCTTCCGCGAGGAGCATTTCCGCATGATCAAAGTCGCTTTCGCCTCCAACGACCGTGTCAACGTCAACCTGCACTTCGGTGCCGCCGACACCCTGGTGGTCTACGACGTCTCGCCGGGCTACGCCGAACTGCTCGGCGTCGGCGAATTCGTCAAGGTCAACATGAAGGGCGAGAACCGCCTCAAGGCCCTGTCGACCGACGAGGAAACCGCCAACGTCGTCGACATGCAGCTCAGCGCCGAGGAACTGGAACGCCTCGCCGCCAAGCCGCCGGAAGACAAGGTGATCGCCAAGCTGGACTTCCTCGACGACTGCTCGGCGATCTACGCCGCCTCGATCGGCACCTCGTCGATCAAGCGGCTGATCGCCGCCGGCATCCAGCCGATCATCGTCGGCACCGGCCAGACCATCGAGGACCTGCTCAACGAAGTCAGCCTGGCCCTGCACTGCGGCGGCCTGAGCTGGGTCGAACGCGCCAAGGCCAAGGCCGAACGCACCGCCGCCCAGGCCCCCGCCGCCGCTCCCCGCGAATCCACCGGCGGCCTGCGCCTGATCACCTCCATCGACGAGCTGGAATAACCCGCCTCCGCCCCGCCCGCCGTTCCCGCCAGTGGGAACGGCGGGGAGTTTGCTCGGTGCGCCGTGCCACAGGCCTCCATCAGCCACTCGACCGGCTCGGTCTGCTCCTGTATATACCGGCGAAACGCCTCGCGATTCAGCCGCTTGCGCTGACTCACCTGCCTGGCACGGACGCTCTCGGCAACCTGGTAAATGGACTTGGTCAAATCCACTGCAATACGCTTGTTCATCGCTGATGCTCTCCGAGCTCCACCATGCACACTGGGTGTGCGGATAAGTGCGGTGCAGGGAGAGTCCATTACAGCATTCAACTTTCGCTCACTACGTTCGCTGGGCGTCCAAAAGCTGCACTTTTGGCCGCCCGTTACCTTAATCGTTTAGCGTCAAGAGATATAAATGTACGTTTTTAGAATCCACATCAGGCCACAGGGTGGCTCTGCCGACATGAGAACAACCTTCGACTACTGCAAGAGAGAAGGAGTCTTAGGTGTCGGTTGGAGGACTTCATCTGATCAAAACACCAAGAACTGGGATGTGTACTATCAAGAAGCCTCCCAACAACATGGGAATCTTCAAGGATGTAAGTACATATATAAGCGGGTTAGCCCAGGTGATCTCGTGTGGACCCGCGATCCATCCGGCCATTACTACATAGCTCGCGTATTGTCAGGATGGGAGTACTGGACAACAGAGGAGTCCAGACGACTAGACATAGACATCGCCAATATCTTCCGTTGCGAGCTTAAGTCCGTATCCATTGATGAGGTTCCAGGTAAGGTTACTGCCTGTTTCAGAGCCACTCGAGCCATTCAAGAAATCGCAGACGAGAAAGCGCAGGAATATTCTCGGTACTTGTGGAATGTATTAAGCGGGCAAGAAATCTACCAAATAAATAATACTAAGTTTTCTGACGTGTTCATGATGTTGGATGCCGAAGAAACGGAAGACTTATTTTTTCTGTATCTTCAAAGCAAGGGTTGGTATGTAGTGCCGCATTCTCGCAAAGGAGACACTATGACCTTCGAATATCTGTGTGTGGATCCCGTGAGCGGGCAAGTAGCCGGAACTCAGGTTAAAACAGGAAATACGCCTCTAAATAGGGATGACTATATTCAATTTCCGCATAAAATATTTTTATTTCAGGCCAATGATATTTATTCAGGAAATGGGGCCAATAATATTGAGATCATTCCTCGTCAAGAGCTCGTAGAGTTCCTTAATAAGGCTATCCAGTGGCTTCCCAAGTCATTCAGGAGGAAGGTCGGGATGGTGAACCAAGTGATTGTTGCCCAATAAGGCGCTCCAGCGGACGCCGCTAACGCTCCGTCGCTGAGCTAATCGTTGGGCCTCGATACATATGCGCGCTGTTGTTCTCACTCTTGCTATTGCAGAGTGGCCGCAAAATCTACCTGCAACACCCGACCACTCCACCCCCAAAGAACCCGCCCCCATGCACCTCCGTCGCCTCCACCACGCCGCCATCATCTGTTCCGACTACGCCGTCTCGAAACGCTTCTACACCGAGGTCCTCGGCCTTCGCGTCGTCGCCGAGCATTACCGGGCCGGGCGGCAGTCCTACAAACTCGATCTGGCATTGCCCGACGGCTCGCAGGTCGAGCTGTTCTCGTTTCCCGCGCCGCCGCCCCGCCCTTCGCGGCCGGAGGCGCAGGGGCTGCGCCATCTGGCCTTCGAAGTGGACGACGTGGCGGCCTGCAAGGCGGAACTCGAAGCCCGCGGCATCGCCGTCGAGGCGATCCGCACCGACGAGTACACCGGCCGGCGCTTCACCTTCTTCGCCGACCCGGACGGGCTGCCGCTGGAGTTGTACGAGGCACCGCCGCGGGCGGAGGGCTGAGACGAAAAGGCCCGCCGGACCGGGGTCGCGGCGGGCCTTTGGAGGCGCCGGCGGGGTTCAGGTCGCGTCGGCGTGGCTGACCAGGCCCTTGACGAGGATCGCCGCGGTGGCGATGCCAGCCGGCACCATCAGGGCGGTGAGCACCTCCGCGAAGGTCCAGCCGAGGCCGAGCAGGGTCGCACCGATCCAGGCACCGAGGATCGCGCCGAAGCGGCCGATGCCGAGCATCCAGGACACCCCGGTAGCGCGGCCGTGGGTCGGGTAGAAGCGAGCGGCCAGGGACGGCATGGCCGACTGGGCGCCGTTGACGCTCATCCCGGCGAGCAGCACCAGGGTCGCCAGCAGGGCGGTCTGGCCCAGGCTCTGGCCGACCGCGTAGGTGAAGAGGCCGGCCATCAGGTAGAACAGGCCGATCACCTTGTGCGGGTTCACCCGGTCCATCGCCCAGCCCACCGCCACTGCGCTGAGCACGCCGCCGAACTGGAACAGCGCGCCGATGAAGGCAGCCCGCTCCATGCTCGCGCCGCTGTCGCGCAGCAGCGTGGGCAGCCAGCTGGTCAGCAGGTAGACGATCACCAGGCCCATGAAGTAGGTGAGCCAGAGCAGCAGGGTGCCGACGCGGAAGGTGCCGCCGAAGATCACCGCGAAGACGTTGCCGGACTTCTCCTGGCGCTGTTCCGGGATGCTGAAGCCTTTGGCCTGCGCCGCTTCCTCGCCGATCGGCCGCAGCACCTTGCGGATGCGCTCGACGTCGTGACCGCGCGCCACCAGGTAGCGGGCCGACTCGGGCAGCCAGAACAGCAGGGCCAGCGCCAGGACCAGCGGCAGCACGCCGCCGACCAGCAGCAGGCTGTGCCAGCCGAAGGCCGGGATCATCCAGGCGGAAACGAAGCCGCCGCCGGCCATGCCCAGGTTGAAGCCGCAGAACATGCTGGTCACCAGCAGCGACTTGTGGCGCACCGGGGTGTATTCCGAGAGCAGCGTGGTGGCGTTGGGCATCGCCGCGCCGAGACCCAGGCCGGTGAGGAAGCGCAGCGCCACCAGCTCGCCGACGCCGCTGCTGTAGGCCGAGGCCAGGCTGAACAGGCCGAACAACAGCGCCGAGCCGACCAGCACGCCCTTGCGGCCGAAGCGGTCGGCCAGCGGGCCGGAGCCGAGCGCACCGAACACCATGCCGATCAGCGCGGCGCTCATCACCGGGCCGAGGCTGGCGCGGTCGATGCCCCAGTCCTGGATCAGCGCCGGGGCGATGAAGCCCATGGCGGCGGTATCCAGGCCGTCGAGGAAGACGATCAGGAAGCACAGCAGGACGACGCGCCACTGGTGGAGGCTCAGCGGCCGGGAATCGATGAAGGCTTGTACGTCGAGGGTTTGCGGGGGCTGGGCGTCGCCGGGGGCGGCGGCCTCGCCCGGAAGCACGAGGGTGGTGGTCATGAGGCTCTCCTTGTTCGTTGTTATTGGGCGTTGCAGAGCGATCTGGTGCCCACGCTACGACCAGCCCAACCGGCAGAACAAGGCGATAACCGCCTTAGCGTTCGATCAGCGCACGACACTTCCCGCCGTTCCGCCCCCTTCCTTAATGGAGAACGCCGCCGACATCCCCTCCTGCGCCAGACAAGAGGGAACCGAGTACCGCCCGGAACGGATCGCCCTCCGGCTGTACCTCCGGGTACGCCGGCGCTCGGCATGGCGATCGAGCGCTCAAAAATGAATGGCTAAAAAACCGAAATATCAGGCAAATAAATCCACACAAAAACAGATTGATGGTTTTTTATTCCAAAAAATAATTAATTACGCACACAGGCACTTGATGGCACCGCCCTTGCTCAATCTCCAGTGGCACAAATCAAACGCCCACGAATCAATGGAGGTTCCAAGATGGCATTGCGTCAGTGTGCAATTTACGGCAAGGGTGGCATCGGCAAGTCCACCACCACCCAGAACCTGGTCGCCGCCCTCGCCGAGGCCGGCAAGAAGGTGATGATCGTCGGCTGCGACCCGAAAGCCGACTCCACCCGCCTGATCCTGCACTCCAAAGCCCAGAACACCGTCATGGAGATGGCCGCATCCGCCGGTTCGGTGGAAGACCTCGAGCTGGAAGACGTGCTGCAGATGGGCTTCGGCGGCGTCAAGTGCGTCGAGTCCGGCGGCCCTGAGCCGGGCGTCGGCTGCGCCGGCCGCGGCGTGATCACCGCGATCAACTTCCTGGAAGAAGAAGGCGCCTACAGCGACGACCTGGACTTCGTGTTCTACGACGTGCTGGGCGACGTGGTGTGCGGCGGCTTCGCCATGCCGATCCGCGAGAACAAGGCTCAGGAAATCTACATCGTCTGCTCCGGCGAGATGATGGCCATGTACGCCGCCAACAACATCGCCAAGGGCATCGTGAAGTACGCCCACTCCGGCAGCGTGCGTCTGGGCGGCCTGATCTGCAACAGCCGCAAGACCGACCGCGAAGACGAGCTGATCATGGCCCTGGCCGCGAAGATCGGCACCCAGATGATTCACTTCGTGCCGCGCGACAACGTCGTGCAACACGCCGAAATCCGCCGCATGACCGTGATCGAATACGATCCGAAAGCCAAGCAGGCCGACGAGTACCGCACCCTGGCCAGGAAGATCGTCGAGAACAAGCTGCTGGTCATCCCGAACCCGGCGAGCATGGAAGACCTCGAAGAGCTGCTGATGGAGTTCGGCATCATGGAAGCCGAAGACGAATCCATCGTCGGCAAGACCGCCGCCGAAGGCTGATCCAGCCCGCGCAGTGTTTGCGGAGGAGCGTGCGCCGCGGGCTGTCCGGAATGGCTTCTCGCGGTCGGCGGCGCACGTCGTCCTCCCTTTTGAATCGCCCCGAATTCTCCAACCTCAGGAGCTGACCCTATGGCCATGGCCATCGACGGCTACGAATGCACCGTCTGCGGCGACTGCAAGCCGGTCTGCCCGACCGGCTCGATCGCCCTCCAGGGCGGGGTCTACACGATCGATGCCGACAGCTGCAACGAGTGCGCCGATGCAGGCGAACCGCGCTGCCTCGGCGTCTGTCCCGTGGACTTCTGCATCCAGCCGCTCGATGACTGAAGACTGAACGAGCCCGCACCCGCTTGCCGGCGACAGAGCATCCCGCGCCGCTCTGCCACCGGGTCCCAAACGGCGATCGCTTTCCTCAGGGGTGATCGCCGTTTTCGTTTTTCTCCCGCCGATAACGCCTGAAAACGGCCGGCACCTCAGGGCTTCATGTGCCCGTGCCCCGTGCCCCTTGCCCCTCTCCCCGGCCCTCATTCCCGCCTGCTTCCGCCCCCCTTCGCCAGACGAGCCTGTAGGAGCGGATTCATCCGCGCTCCTCGGCAATGGCGGGAGCGTCCGCTCGCGAATGAATGCGCGCCTACCGGTCTGCCAGACCCGCAGCATCGCCTGCGATCCGAAGCGATTCGATGCCACGCACCGCCATGTACAGACCCCGAACGCTCCGTACTTGGCCGAACGAAAAACCTTTTGCGTATTCCGCCCGCCGTCTTCCCAGCCATCCCGAATGGGGAAAAAACGCCCGAAAAAGGCCTGTATGGCGCCTTATTCCGGCATCGGAAATAAATCTCAAGCCACTGATTTAAAAGAATTAATCAAGAGTATCGGCAGTCGGATAAAAAATTCCCGCAACCTCCGCAAGGGCATCTGGCACGCATCCTGCCATCTCCTCCTTGCCAACCGGTTTTTCCGGTCCCGATCGAGTACCGGTCACGGGGTTCGATTAACGCATAGAGCCGAGGAGACGTTAACCATGCCAATGGTATTGCTGGAATGTGACAAGGACATACCCGAGCGCCAGAAACACATCTATCTGAAGGCGCCCAACGAGGATACCCGCGAGTTCCTGCCGATCGCCAACGCGGCGACCATCCCGGGCACCCTCTCCGAACGCGGCTGCGCCTTCTGCGGCGCCAAGCTGGTGATCGGCGGCGTGCTGAAAGACACCATCCAGATGATTCACGGCCCGCTCGGCTGTGCCTACGACACCTGGCACACCAAGCGCTACCCGACCGACAACGGCCACTTCAACATGAAGTACGTCTGGTCGACCGACATGAAGGAAAGCCACGTGGTCTTCGGCGGCGAGAAGCGCCTCGAGAAGAGCATGCACGAGGCCTTCGACGAGATGCCCGACATCAAGCGGATGATCGTCTACACGACCTGCCCGACCGCGCTGATCGGCGACGACATCAAGGCGGTGGCCAAGAAGGTCATGAAGGACCGTCCGGACGTCGACGTCTTCACCGTCGAATGCCCCGGCTTCTCCGGCGTCTCCCAGTCCAAGGGCCACCACGTCCTGAACATCGGCTGGATCAACGAGAAAGTCGAGACGATGGAGAAGGAAATCACCAGCGAATACACCATGAACTTCATCGGTGACTTCAATATTCAAGGTGATACCCAGCTCCTGCAGACCTACTGGGACCGCCTGGGCATCCAGGTCGTCGCCCACTTCACCGGCAACGGCACCTACGACGACCTGCGCTGCATGCACCAGGCCCAGCTCAACGTGGTGAACTGCGCGCGCTCCTCCGGCTACATCGCCAACGAACTGAAGAAGCGCTACGGCATCCCGCGCCTGGACATCGACTCCTGGGGCTTCAGCTACATGGCCGAGGGCATCCGCAAGATCTGCGCCTTCTTCGGCATCGAAGAGAAGGGCGAGGCGCTGATCGCCGAGGAATACGCCAAGTGGAAGCCGAAGCTCGACTGGTACAAGGAACGCCTGCAGGGCAAGAAGATGGCGATCTGGACCGGCGGCCCGCGCCTGTGGCACTGGACCAAGTCGGTCGAGGACGATCTGGGCATCCAGGTCGTGGCCATGTCCTCCAAGTTCGGCCATGAGGAAGACTTCGAGAAAGTCATCGCCCGCGGCAAGGAAGGCACCTACTACATCGACGACGGCAACGAGCTGGAATTCTTCGAGATCATCGACCTGGTCAAGCCGGACGTGATCTTCACCGGCCCGCGCGTCGGCGAGCTGGTCAAGAAGCTGCACATCCCCTACGTCAACGGCCACGGCTACCACAACGGGCCGTACATGGGCTTCGAGGGCTTCGTCAACCTCGCCCGCGACACCTACAACGCCGTCTACAACCCGCTGCGCCACCTGGCCGCCGTGGACATCCGCGACAGCTCGCAGACCACGCCGGTCATCGTGCGGGGGGCCGCCTGATGAGCCAGTCCAAACTCGACGACCTGTTCGACTACACCGAGGAGCGCTGCCTGTGGCAGTTCTTCTCGCGGACCTGGGACCGTGAGGAAAACATCGAAGGCGTGCTCGGCCAGGTCGCCCGCCTGCTGACCGGCCAGGAGCCGCTGCGCGGCACCCCGCAGGAGCGGCTGTTCTACGCCGACGCCCTGGCCATGGCCAACGACGTTCGCGAGCGCTTCCCCTGGGCATCGCAGGTCAATCACGAGGAAATCCATTTCCTGATCGACGGCCTCAAGTCCCGCCTGGTCGACACCGTGATCACCCGCTCGACCAACCGCGAACTCAACCACCACCTCTACTGAGTTACCGCTGCGGGAGCGGCCAGAAGGCCGCTCCCGTCCGCCAAGGAGCCATTTCATGAGCAATTGCGAGCTGACCGTGCTGAAGCCGGCAGAAGTCAAGCTGAGCCCGCGCGACCGCGAAGGCATCATCAACCCGATGTACGACTGCCAGCCCGCGGGCGCCCAGTACGCCGGCATCGGCGTCAAGGACTGCATCCCGCTGGTCCACGGCGGCCAGGGCTGCACGATGTTCGTCCGCCTGCTGTTCGCCCAGCACTTCAAGGAAAACTTCGACGTCGCCTCGACCTCGCTGCACGAGGAGTCGGCGGTGTTCGGCGGCGCCAAGCGCGTCGAGGAAGGCGTGCTGGTGCTGGCCCGCCGCTACCCGGAACTGCGGGTGATCCCGATCATCACCACCTGCTCCACCGAGGTCATCGGCGACGACATCGAAGGCTGCATCCGGGTCTGCAACAAGGCGCTCGAGAGCGAGTTCCCGGAGCGCAAGATCTACCTGGCGCCAGTGCACACCCCGAGCTTCAAGGGCAGCCACGTCACCGGCTACGCCGAGTGCGTGAAGTCGATGTTCAAGACCGTCACCGAGGTGCACGGCAAGGGCCAGCCGACCGGCAAGCTCAACGTCTTCCCGGGCTGGGTCAACCCCGGCGACGTGGTGCTGCTCAAGCGCTACTTCACGGAAATGGGCGTCGACGCCACGGTGTTCATGGACACCGAGGACTTCGACTCGCCGATGCTGCCGAACAAGAGCATCGAGACCCACGGCCGCACCACCGTCGAGGACATCGCCGACAGCGCCAACGCCCTGGCCACCCTGTCCCTGGCCCGCTACGAAGGCGCCACCACCGGCGACCTGCTGCAGAAGACCTACGCGGTGCCGAATGCCCTGGTCAACACCCCCTACGGCATCAAGAACACCGACGACATGCTGCGCAAGATCGCCGAGCTCACCGGCAAGGAGATCCCCGAGTCGCTGGTCCGCGAGCGCGGCATCGCCCTCGACGCCCTGGCCGACCTGGCGCACATGTTCTTCGCCAACAAGAAGGTGGCGATCTTCGGTCACCCGGACCTGGTACTCGGCCTGGCGCAGTTCTGCCTGGAAGTGGAACTGGAACCGGTACTGCTGCTGATCGGCGACGACCAGGGCAACAAGTACAAGAAGGACCCGCGCCTGCAGGAGCTCAAGGACGCCGCGCACTTCGACATCGAGATCGTCCACAACGCCGACCTCTGGGAACTGGAGAAGCGCATCAACAACGGCCTGCAGCTCGACCTGATCATGGGTCACTCGAAGGGCCGCTACGTCGCCATCGAGGCCAACATCCCGATGGTCCGCGTCGGCTTCCCGACCTTCGACCGCGCCGGTCTCTACCGCAAGCCCACCATCGGCTACCAGGGCGCCATGGAGCTGGGCGAGATGATCGCCAACGCCATGTTCGCCCACATGGAATACACCCGTAACAAGGAATGGATCCTCAACACGTGGTGAGTTGAACCACCAGCGGCTGGCCCCCTGCTCCGGCAGGGGCGTCCGCCCCCGTATTCCAATCCGGCCGCCATGCCATTCCCGGGAGTGATGCCATGAAACAGCGACAGGAAATGGTCGCCCAATACCGCGCGAGCTTCGGCGAGCTGTGCGCCCGACCGGAACACCGCCACATCGAACCCTACACCAGTCCCCGGCGCCTGAACTTCGCGCCGCCGGAGACCGACGCCACCCGCCGCATACCGGGCCGCCTGGTGCTGGCGCTGACCAGCGCCTACGCCCTGCTGGCCGACTGGCAGGAATGCCGCGACCCGTCGCTGGCCGAACTCGGCAGCTGGCAACGCTACCTGGCCCTGCCGCGGCGCAGCGCGACGGAAAAGCTGATCGCCGAAGCCTTCCGCATCCTGCGCGTGTTCCGCGCCGCGGCGATCCAGCACAACGGCGCCATCGAGATCCGCGACGACGGGCTGGTCCGCGCCAGCTGCACCTACAACCGCTGCGCGCTGAACCTGCTGATCACCCAGAGCGGCCTCGAACTGCTCGCCGCCTGCGTCGCCGGCTACCTCGAATCCTTCGACCAGCCCTACAGCGAGGCCTACCAGGAACTGCTGCTCGGCCAGTACTACGCCGACATCGTCGCCGAGATCCGCGCCTTCGCCGACGACGACCGGGTGCTCTTCCAGTTCCGCCACAAGTGCTGGTTCAACCGCCACCTGCGCCTGGACTGCGACAACCCCCGCCTGCAGCTCGAAGAGGACGGCCACTACCGCATCGACCTGGGCAAGTACGGCGAAAACGCCGCCCGCCACCCGATCGACTTCTACATCACCCTCGACAGCCGCCTGTACATCGTGCCGGTCGAGGCCCTGAAAGCCGGGCGCCTCGCCGCCGCGGAACTGGCCCGCTGGCAGGCCCGCACCGACGCCGAGGCGCGGCTGCCGGACGCCTTCCGCCTGCGCTTCGCCCACGAGAAGAACGTCGTCGGCCTGCCGATGACCTGAGAACGCCGCGCGCCGGGCCGCGCCCGGCGTCAGCCTGAGCCCCACCGACGCGAGGAACGGACATGAACGAGATCGGCCATCTGAAGATCGCCATCACCAGCAACGACCTGCTGCAGGTCGACGCCAATTTCGCCACCGCCAAACAGATCGTCATCTACGACGTCACCTACGACGAGGCCACCTTCCTCGACGTCGTGCAGTTCAAGGGCGGCGGCAAGGGCGACGGCAAGCGCGGCCCCGGCGGCGGCGGCGGTTGCTCCATGGGCGACCCGACCGACGGTGCCGCGGTCGACCAGGTCCAGCTGCGCGTCGACGCCATGGAAGGCTGCGCCGTGCTCTTCACCCTCGCCCTCAGCGACTTCGCCGCGGTCAAGGTGAAGAACGCCGGGGTGTTCCCGGTGAAGATGCAGCAGCCCCGCGAGATCGACGAGGTGGTCGAGCACCTGCAGCGGATGATGCAGAACAACCCGCCGCTGTGGCTGCGCAAGGCGCTGGGCTACGGCGTGCGCAACCCCGACTACCTGATCGAGCGCGAGGCATGAACGGCGTCTACCAGCTGCCCCTCGAGCGCGCCCTCGCGGGCAGCACGGCCCCCGAGCGGGCTGCGCCGGCAGCCGCCGCCGGCGGCTCGCCGGTGCTGCTGAGCCTCGACCGGGTGTCGGTCGAGCGCGGCGGCAACCGGATTCTCGAAGGCCTCAGCCTTGACATCCGCCGCGGCAGCATCACCGCCTTGGTCGGCCCCTCGGGGATCGGCAAGAGCAGCCTGCTGGCCACCCTCAACGGCCTGCTGCGGCCCGCCGCCGGCACCCTCAGCGTGGATGGCATCGGCCGCCTGCAGACCCCGGCCAGCCTGCTCGCCCACCGCCGGCACAGCGCCACGGTGTTCCAGGAGCACGCGCTGATCGCCCGCCTGTCGGCGCTCGACAACGTGCTGCTCGGCCTCGCCGACCGCCGCCATCCGCTCTCCCCGCTGCCCTGGCCGCGGGCGCTGCGCGAGCAGGCCGTCGCCGCGCTCGCCGAGGTCGGCCTGCTCGCCAAGGCGCTGAGCCCGGTGTCCCGGCTCAGCGGCGGCGAGCGCCAGCGCGTCGGCATCGCCCGCGCGCTGGTGCGCGAGCCCCGCCTGCTGCTGGCCGACGAGCCCTTCGCCTCGGTCGATCCGGCGCTCGCCGAGCGCCTGGCCGGCGAGTTCCAGCGCCTGGTGCGCGAGCGCGCGCTGACCCTCGTGGTGGTCCTGCACCAGCTCGACCTGGCCCGCCGGCTGGCCGACCGCATCGTCGGCCTGGCCGATGGGCGGATCGCCTTCGACGGCCCGCCAGCGCGCTTCGACGCCCAGGCCCAGGCGCGCCTGTTCCCCCTGCATCCCGCCCCGGCCCCCGGCCAGCCCCAGTGAAAGGACAAGCCCCCATGACCCGACTGCTCAAGCGCCTGCGCCCGCTGCTCGCCGCGCTGCTCCTGCCGGCCCTCGCCGCCCACGCCGACGACACCGCCCAGCCGAAGAAACTGACCATCGGCCTGCTGCCCGGCGAGTCCGCCCCCACCGTGATGCGCCTCAACGAGCCGCTGCGCGCGCACCTGGAGAAGACCCTCGGCATCCCCGTCGAGCTGACCGTCGGCGCCAACTACGCGGCGACCGGCGAGGCGCTGCGCTTCGGGCGCATCGACATCGCCTACCTGGGGCCGGTGACCTACATCCTGCAGAGCAAGCGCGCGCACCTCGAACCCTTCGCCCGCCCGAGCCACGCCAAGGTCGGCCCGACCTTCCAGGCGGTGGTGATCGTCCCGGCCGACAGCCCGGCGCGAACCCTCGAGGACCTGCGCGGCCAGGACGTGGCCTTCGGCGACCCGGCCTCCACCTCGGGCACCTGGGTGCCCCGCTACATGCTCGCCGACGCCGGCCTGGTCTCGGAGCGCGACTACACCCTGCGCGTGCTCGGCGCCCACGACGCGGTGGCGCTCGCCGTCGCCGGCAAGAAGGTCGCCGCCGGCGGCCTGTCCAAGCCGATCTACGAGCGCCTGCTCAAGGAAGGCAAGCTCGACGCCGCGAAGGTCCGCGTACTCGCCGATTCGCCGGCGATCCCCGAATACATGTGGACCTTCCGCGAAGGCCTGGCACCGGAGCTGAAGGAGAAGATCCGCCAGGCCTTCGTCAGCATCAAGGACCCGGCCGCGCTGGGGGTATTCCGCGCCGAGGCGTTCATTCCCTGCGTCGACGCCGACGTCGACCGGGTGCGCGACTGGATCGCGACGGTCGAGCGCGAGCATCCCGAAGCCGTCGTGGTGAAACCGTGAGCGTCTCCCTCGTGCAGCAGCAGGCGCTGCTGAGGGCGGTTTCGCGGCGCGCCTGGCTGTCGCGGCTGCTGCTGGTGCTCGGGCTGGGCGTGGTGCTGCTGGCCACCCAGCACACCGGCGCGCTCGACGCCGAACGCTACCGCGAGCTGCTGCCGACCCTCTGGACCCTGGCCGGCGACGCCTGGCCGCCGGCGTTCGAGCGCTGGGAGCACTGGAGCAAGCCGCTGCTCGACACCCTGACCATGAGCGTCGCCGGCACCGTCGGCGGCGTGCTCGCCGCCCTGCCGCTCGGCGCCCTCGCGGCCAGCGGCCAAGCCCCCGCGCCGCTGCGCCAGGTCGTGTTGCTGCTGCTCAACACCATCCGCTCGATCCCCAGCCTGGTGTGGGGCATCCTGTTCGTCGCCGCGGTGGGCTTCGGTCCGCTGCCCGGGGTGCTGGCGCTGGCCACCCACTCCACCGGCATGCTCGGCAAGTTCTTCGCCGAGATCTTCGAGCACGTCGACCGCGCCCCGGTCGACGCGCTGCGCAGTCAGGGCGTCCCGGTGCTCGGCGTGCTGCGCTTCGGCGTGCTGCCGCAGGTGCTGCCGCGGCTGGTCGACGTCGCCCTCTACCGCTGGGAACACAACATCCGCGCCGCCACCACCCTCGGCGCGATCGGCGCCGGCGGCCTGGGGCTGGAGATCGTCACCGCCTTCCACCTCTTCGAATACCGCGAGGCCCTGGCCCTGATCGCCGTCCTGCTGGCGCTGGTCAGCCTCGTCAACCTGCTCGGCGCGCAGATCCGCCGCCGTTTTCTCGATCACACCACTGCATGAATAAGGAGGCATCTCCGATGAGTGTCGAATCCGCCAAGGCCTACATCAACCGCATGCGCAGCGACGAAGCGTTCAAGACCCTGGTCAACGAAGGCTCGGAAGACGAGCAGGCGAGCTGGGCGCTGCTCAAGGAGCACGGCTTCGAGTTCACCATGAACGAATTCCGCCAGGCCCAGGACGAAATCTACGCCGAACACGGCATCACCCCGCTCTGAGCCGTTCCCCCAGAGGCTTTGCGCCGACCGTTTCCCCTGGCGGTCGGCGCTTTTTTTATGAAGCCGGGTTGCGATTGGCGAATAAAAGCTCGGCGTCGACGCACAACGCCTCGACCGGAAGCCGGGCACGAACAGCATTTCCAGAGCGACAGCCCACAGCGACGCGGGCGGTCTGCCGACCAGCGCAGGCGCTGTCGTCCCCTAGCGCCGCCGACTCGCCGGCAATCTGGCAGTACCCGCTCGACAATGGCCTATCGGCAGATCACTGGGAGCCCACCGGTTTGTTGTGGTAGGCCGCCTCCGCCAGCATCTCAAGGAGGGCATTGGCACGAATCTTCTCGTAATAGGCTTTGTTTTTGAAAAACTTTGCCATGCCGCCATTACCGGTATTGGCTTCGCTATACAGCTCGTTGGCAGTGTCGCGGTAAAAGTGTGCCAGCTCCAACCGTCGATAAGCGCAGCGTACAAGTCCATTCATTTCGAGTGGTCTCCGGAAATGGAAATGGTGCATTGGCAGTCGATTGAGCCTGCTCGGACCTTAAGCGGGCCTTAACAGTTAAGTAGTGAAATGGAACGGCCGCAAAATCCGAATGCGGCCTCCGAGCGTTTCGGTAAGCAGTCGAAGAAGAACCATCCGGCACTTTTCCTGCCTCTACCCATGCCGGCTCCCGAACCACGGGGCCTGCACGCCCCTCAAGGGCAACCCGGGCCATCGGGATTGGCCGTGGATATCGAGCAGACGCCGGACGGCCTGCTGCTACCCTAAGATCGCGAATCCCAGCGGCAGGAACTCCCATGGCCCGGTTCATCGTCATCGAATCCCTGGACGGCGTCGGCAAGACCACTCTGGTCCGCAATCTGGCCGCTGCGCTCGGCGGGATCGCCATGAGCATGCCCGGACCGGCGATAAAACCGCTGCGCGAACAGATCCACGCCGCGCTGGGCGACGCCAAAATCGCCCATGCCCTGTTCTACCTCGCCCTCGCCGCCGCCGAGGGTGGCAAGGCGCGGGCCACGGCGGACGCCGGCCGGACCGTGGTGATGGACCGCTTCCTGGCCTCAGTCATCGCCTACGCCCGAGCACGCGGCGTCGCGGCCGACTTCGACGCCCTGCTCCCCACCCTGCCGCACCCGGACGTCTCGGTGCTGCTCACCCTGGACGAGGACGAGCGCGTCCGCCGCCTGGGCGCCCGCGGGGAAATGAGCGTCGCCGATATCCAGAGCCTGGACCCGGCGTTCCGCGGCATGGTCATGGCCGAACTCAGGGCGCGCTGCGATCTGCAAGTGGATGTGACCGGGGCGGATGAGGAAGAGGCGGTAAGGCGGGTGATCGGGGCGGTTGGGACGTACCGGTCTGGCTGAGCCAAGAATCGGCAGCCTTGCCGAACGGCCGTACCCTGCATACAGTCCGTCCGGCGGTACGCGCATGGCGCAGCCGGCAAAACATTCTTCCTCTGCATCCTTTCTTGGTTCTTCGCAATGAACAGTCCCGATATCCGTTGGCAGCAACGGCTGAGCAACTTCCGCAAAGCCCTGCTGCAACTCGACGAAGCCATGGAACTGATGAGCCAGCGGCCTCTGTCGAAACTGGAGAAGCAGGGCGTCATCCAAGGCTTCGAGTACAGCTACGAACTCGGCTGGAACACCCTCAAGGATTTCCTGGTCTGGCAAGGGCTCGAGGGAATCATCGGTTCGCGCGACACCATCCGCGAAGCCTTCAGTGCCGGCCTGATCACCGACGGGCAGGGCTGGATGCAGATGCTGACCGACCGCAACCGCACCTCGCACACCTACAACGAAGAAACCGCCGAGGCGATCCTGCTCAACATCCGGCAGCACCATCACCCGCTGCTCCAGGCGCTGGAGCGCATGCTCTCCAGCCGTATGGGGCCAAGCACATGACGCCCGAGGAAATCGGCCTTCCGCCGCAGGTCGTCGAGTCCATCCGCCAAGTGTTCGGCCGCTTTCCGGGCGTCGAGCAGGCCGTGCTCTACGGCTCCCGCGCCAAGGGCAACTACCGCCCCGGCTCGGATATCGACCTGACCCTCAAGGGCGACCTGAGCTATCGGGATCTGCTGGATACCGAACTGGCACTGGACGACCTGCTGCTGCCCTGGAAGATCGACCTGTCGCTGTATTCGCAGATCGACAATCCGGCGCTGGTTGAGCATATCGGGCGGGTTGGGAGGGTTTTCTATGAGCGGGATTAAAGTTACCCCCCGCCGAATTGGTGGGGAGGCACAAATTTTCAACCTGTGGCAGGTCGAGGTTAAAAATAATCTGTCCCCTTTTCCTCGGAGAAAGCCAAGGCGCAGATGCGGGCCAAGGTCGAGCATCCGCTCCGGGTGATCAATCGGCTACGTCAAAGTACGCTTCCGCGGCCTGGCGAAGAACACAGCGCAGTTGGTGACGCTGTTCGCCCTGTCGAACCTGTGGATGGCGCGAAAACATCTGCTGGTTGCAGGAGAGGTGCGTCCGTAATACGGGAATCATCCCGGCAAAGCGCCTCGTCAAGGGCAAAACGTGGATTTGCAAAGAGGTATCGGCCTCAATAGCCACGGAACTGCCGTTTTTTGAGCAATCGAGCGCTCGGCCAGGAAATATCGGGGGCTAATTCAGGCCTTCCTTAAAAATAATTTATCTCGGCAGCAATCGACTCAAAGAAAAAATGACGTAGTATTCTTGAGCCCAGCTTGATGACAGACTTTTAGCTAAGGAAGGTCTGAAAAATACTTTTTCTGAAAATCACAAGCCAGCAACCATGCGGCTTACAGGGCATGTAATCTCGTGAAAATGGGGCTTCTTCAGAACTCCCCTAAAGAGGCCTCTAATTCTTGTATATTTCTTATTTGCTTACCAAGGTAATGCTATGCACTTAAAGGAAGTCTGCAATATTATGTCTGCTCATTTTACCTCTAAGGCGAAGCAAATAACACGCTTTGCACAAAGTGGTTATTCGTTTGAAGAGTGGATTAACTGGGAGTTATTCACAGCATTTACCGAGCAGGGCTTCAGCACACATCCAAAACCGGCTTATAAAGCTCACTTTCAAGAAAATAGCTCTGCATTGCTGGGCGACATCTTAGTTTGTGATGAAGCGGGCGAGCAGCTGTTCATCGAAGTTGCTGTAGTCCATAGCTATACGCAAGATAAGTGGCGAGCCAAGCTTCTTGACGACCGAGCGAAACTCAAGGGATTATCATCTTCAAATGCTAACACACGAAAAATACAGCTCGTCATTTCATGCGCCAGCAATGAAAAGGACCTACAAAAAAACTGGAACTACTGGTATACCGAGCTTTTGTTTTGGAATGAGTTAAGCGAAACATTAGTTCTAGATGATGGCGCAGATGGCGAGGTTTTTATGAAAATCTGGGAAGTGGAGTAAGCTATCGGATCGTACTCCTTCTTTCTTTTTGCACCTCTAGGCAGGTATCTCATGCTCCATGCCCTGGCGAACAAATGAAAAGTCAAACCATCACAGTTTTGATTATAAATAAAGCAGGTAATCCCCCGGCTTTGCCGGGGGATACTTACTATCATATGATTATCACTGCTCTGTCTATACGAGGTGAAAAATGCCGAAACTGATTGAGCACATTGACGCCATCGCTCGCCGGAAGCAGCGGGATGTTCTTTTCATCGTATTCAAATCTCCCGGTATTGATCCAGATAGCTGCCTATTTCCAGATGACCTGGATTGGGAAAACCTTACAGCACGCGTGGAAACCATCCAATGGCTTGATATGAATGGCATTCCCTGGCAACCATGTGGCGCATTTGCCAATCCTAATTACGTAATCAGCTATAGGGGGCAAATATATATCGACCTACCCTTTGACCGAGCCACTCCGGCATACACTGAACTTGAAAGATTTCTTGAAAAACCGGATGGTAGCATGCGCTTCCCTGAAGCCACTTTTGCTTATCTACCGCTGGTAGATGCTATGAAAAATGCCGAGCATGACGAGCCCGGTTATTGGGATCGATGGGTTGAAAAATTTCTGAACTGAGCTTTGGAGATTGCTTTTAGCCCTGTAGGGGGTGCAACCCACGCCATTTCGGAAGAGACTCAGGAACAAACCATCATTTCCGCCTGTACCCGGCAGATACTGCCCGCAAGCGCCCCCTACCCCACACCCCCCCGATACCTCCTCGCCGCACTCCTCGGCCTTCGCGCCTCGGCGTAGAACCGCCGCTTCACCGCCTCCGACGCCGCCGCGTAGAGCAGGGTGATCAGCACGATGGTCGCCAGCAGCGCGGGCGGCAGGGGGACGAGGTCGAACCAGGTGCCGGCCGGGGTGTAGGGCAGAAGCACGGTGAGCAGCATCACCGCCAGGGTGCTCGAGAGCAGCAGCCGGCCGGGGCGGCTGCGGTAGAAGGGTTTGTAGGTGCGCACCACGAAGATGATCGCCAGTTCGGTGAGCAGCGACTCGACGAACCAGCCGCTGCGGAACAGCTCGGGCCGTTCGCCGACGAAGTAGAACAGCACGCCGAAGGTCAGCAGGTCGAAGGCCGAGCTGACCAGCCCGAACACCACCATGAAGTTGCGCACCTCGCGGATGTCCCAGTGGTGCGGGGTACGTTCCCATTCGCGGTCGACGTTGTCGCCGGCGATGCCCATCGCCGGGATGTCGGAGAGGAAGTTGTTGAGCAGGATCTGCTTGGCGAGCAGCGGCAGGAAGGGCAAAAACAGCGAGGCCAGGGCCATGCTGATCATGTTGCCGAAGTTGGCGCTGGTGGTGGTGAAGATGTACTTGAGGGTGTTGGCGAAGGTGTGGCGGCCCTCGTCGATACCCTGGCGCAGCAGGTCCAGGTCGTGGCGCAGGAGGACGAAGTCGGCGGCCTCCTTGGCCACGTCCACCGCCTGGTCCACCGAGACGCCGACGTCCGCCGCGTGCAGCGCCGGCGCGTCGTTGATGCCGTCGCCGAGAAAGCCCACCACGTGGCCGGTCTTCTGCAGGGCGAGGATGATCCGCTCCTTCTGGTTGGGGTCGACCTCGGCGAACAGCGCCACCTGCGGCGCCAGATTGAGCAGCGCCTCCTCCTTCATCTGCAGCAGTTCGCCGCCGGTGATCACCCGCTCGGCCGGAATGCCGACTGCCTCGGCAACATGCTGGGTCACCAGGCGGTTGTCGCCGCTGATGATCTTCACCGCCACGCCGAGCCGGCCGAGGGCCTGCAGGGTCTCTCGCACGCCGGGCTCGGGCGGGTCGAAGAACAGCAGGAAGCCGGCGAAGGCCAGTTCGCGCTCGTCCGCCTCGGCGTAGCGCGCCTGGCGCGCCAGCCGCCGGCTGGCCAGGCCGAGCACCCGGTAGCCCCGGGCGCTCCACTGCGCGTAGCGCTCGCGGACGTCGGCCAGCGCCGCCTCGTCCAGCAACGTCGCCGCGTCGGCCTCGCCGATTCGCGTGCAGCGCTCCAGCACCTTGTCCAGCGCGCCCTTGACGATCATCAGCGGCGCCCCGTCCGCGTCCTCGACGACCACCGCGAGGCGCTTGCGCACGAAGTCGTAGGGAATCTCGTCGAGCTTGCGGAAGGCCTCGAGGTCGAGGCCCTTTTCCTGCGCCGTGGCGACCAGCGCGGCATCCAGGGCGTTGGCCAGCCCGGTCTGCAGGCTGGCGTTGAGGCAGGCGAGCAGCAGGCAGCGGTCCGAGGGCGTGCCATCGGGAGCCAGCGCGCCGTCGAGCTGCACCACCCCGCGGGTCAGGGTGCCGGTCTTGTCGGTGCACAGCACGTCCATGGCGCCGAGGTTCTCGATGGCGTTCAGATGGCGCACGATCACCCCGCGCTGGGCCATGCGCTGCGCGCCGCGAGCCAGGGTGATGCCGAGGATCGCCGGCAGCAGCTCGGGGGACAGGCCGACCGCCAGGGCGATGGCGAACAGCAGGGTGTCCACGGTGGGCCGCCCGAGCAGGATGTTCGCCGCCAGCACGCCGACCACCATCAGCAGCATGACCTTGAGCAGCAGCGCGCCGAAGTGGCGCAGGCCGCGCTCGAACTCGGTTTCCGGCGGACGCAGCGACAGGCTGCGGGCGATCTGCCCGTACTCGCTGGCGCTGCCGGTGCGCACCGCCAGCAGGGTCGCCGTGCCGCTGCGCAGCGAGCTGCCCATGAACAGGCAGTTGCTCCGCTCGGCGAGGCCGGCCTGGGGTTCGGCGAGGCCCGGCTGCTTCTCCACCGGGAAGGTTTCGCCGGTCAAAAGGCCCTGGCTGGCGAAGCAGTCGCGGGCCTCCAGTAGCAGGCCGTCGGCGGGGATCAGGCTGCCGGCGGAGAGTTCGACCACGTCGCCGGGCACCACCTTGGCGGCCTGAATTTCGACCAGAGTGCCGTCGCGGCGCACCCGGGCGGTGATCGCCACGCGCCGGCGCAGTTGCTCCAGGGCGTGGGAGGCGCGGTATTCCTGGCCGGCGCCGAGCAGCGCGCTGACCAGCACGATGGCCAGCACGATGCCCGCGTCCAGCCAGTCGTGGACCACCAGCGAGACCACGCTGGCGAAGATCAGGATCAGCACCAGCGGGCTGCGCAGTTGTTCGAGAACCATCCGCGCCAGGCCGCGCGGACGGGCCTGGCGCGCCTCGCCGCCGCCCCGGCGGGCGGCGGCGGTGCCGGAGAGGCCTTCGGGACGGCTGTCCAGCGCGGCGAAGGCCTGCGCCGGCGTCCAGCTCCACCAGGCGGCGTCGGGCGCCGCCGGGCGCTCGGCCTCCGGCGCGTGCAACGCACTGCGGGCGATCAGCATGCCGGGCAGCATCGGCAGCCAGAAGCTCAGCCCGCGAAACAGCAGGGTCGCCGACAGCGCCACCGGCAACGGCACGCCGACCCAGCCCAGGGTGGTCACTGCGGCGGCCTCGAAGACGCCGAGGCCGCCCGGCGTGACGCCGATGCTGCGCAGCACGCTGGCCAGCATGAAGCCGGCGAACACCCCGCTCCACGGCACCACCTCGCCCAACGAGCGGATCAGCGCCCAGAGGGTGCTGGCGTCCAGCAAGGCGATGCCCAGATCGAGCCCCACGGTCAGCACCAGCAGGCGCGGCGCGCGGCTCAGCCGGGGGTCGGCCTGCCCGATCACCGCCAGGCCCCGCTCGATCCAGCCCAGCCCGGCCAGGCCGTGCAGCCACGCCGGCAGGCCGCGCCCGGCCAGCAGCGCCACGCCGAGGCCCGCAGCCAGGCTGCCGAAGGCGAACAGCGTGCCGGCCACGATCAACAGCGGCGTGGCATGCCCCGCGACGATCACGATGCCCAGCGCCACGGCCAGCGCCAGCACATAGGCGAGCAGGTAGGAGGACAGGCTGATCGCCAGGCAGGCCATCACCACCGGGCGCGGGATGGCCAGGCGCTCGAAGGCCGCGGTGACCGCCAGGGTCCCGCTCAGCCCGTAGGTCGGCAGCGCCTGGTCGACGAACAGCTTCATCAGGCCCAGCTTGCAGGCGCGCAGCAGCGGCAGGTCGGCGCCACCGGCGCGGGCCACCCGCCGGTAGAGCTGGCCCTGGGCCAGGTAGGTCAGCGCCTGCAGGGCCACGGCGAGGGCGAACCAGCCGGGCTCGACCTGTTCGAGCAGGCGGGCGAACGCCTCGGCCTCGGAGCGATGCAGCGCCACCGCCACCACCACCACCAGGACGGCCGCACCGAGCAGCCAGGAAATCCACAGCAGCCGCTGCGGCTGCAACAGAAACCGGGAGCCGGCCCCAAGGGCACCGGCGGACGAATCCATGTCGTTGGAACGGGTCATCTCTCCCCCGTGCCGGCGGAGGCCGGCGTGCCCCTACAGCGTAGACAGCGCGGCAGTCGCCCGGCGCGAGGCGCGCTGTCGCGCCCGTCAGCGCCCGGCATGCGCTTCCGGAGCCCTTTCCGCCGCCATTCGGTGCCTTTTTCCAGCGACCGCGTTCGGGAACCGGCTGCCGGGCTTTGCGCGGCTGCGCCGGCATGCCGGCCCGATCGTGCCGGCATCTGCACTTATCTTGATGAATCGTTTTAGCGAAGACAATTTCAGGGAAAACACCATTAAGATGCAGGTGTATTGTCAAACGAAACGCCAGCTACTAAGGTGGCCTCGTCTCGGTAGTACGGCACTTGCCCGGGCAGATTCGGCCCCCGAACGGGGACGGCCCCGGGCACTCGACAAGAACAACAAGATGGCGACAGCAGACCGCGTGGCGATGCCAGAGCCCGCCAGGATTGCGCTGTTCCAGGGCCAAGGACTCTCCATGCCTCCACCCGTCCATACGCGCACGATCCCGGGCGATGCCCCGTCCCCGGATGCCCTGCGCACGTCGAACCGCCCCGCCGCCTGCCGCATTCGTTCCCCCGGGTTACCGGCCCGGAGATCACGCCCCCGAAGGAAACCGCGCACCACACAAGGAAGCGCGCCGCTTGCTTACCAACAATCCCAACAATAGGAAGCTCGTATGTTTCGCAGGAAGTTCCTCGGCACTACCGTCATGACCGCTGTGGCGCTGTCCCTGGCGTCGCTCTATGGAGGCGCCCATGCCGCCAGTCCCCAAGCCACCCCGGCCGGCGAGGACTGGGCGCGCCACTCGGTGATCTACCAGATCTACCCGCGCTCCTTCGCCGACGGCGACGGCAACGGCATGGGCGACCTGGCGGGCGTCGTCTCGCGGCTGCCCTACCTAGACAAGCTGGGCGTGGATGCGCTGTGGCTGTCACCCTTCTACAAATCGCCCCAGGCCGACGCCGGCTACGACGTGGCCGACTACCGGGTGGTCGACCCGATGTTCGGCAGCAACGCGGACTTCGAGCGTCTGCTCAAAGAAGCCCACGCCCGCGGCATGAAGGTGATCGTCGACCTGGTGCCCAACCACACCTCCGACGAGCATGCCTGGTTCCAGGCGGCGCTGAAGTCGCCGCCCGGCAGCCCCGAGCGCGCCCGCTACGTCTTCCGCGACGGCCGGGGCGAGAACGGCGAGCTGCCGCCCAACAACTGGCCGAGCGTGTTCGGCAAGGCCGCCTGGGACCGGGTGCCGGGCGAGAAGCAGTGGTACCTGCACCTCTTCGACAGCAAGCAGCCCGACCTGAACTGGGACAACCCGCAGGTGCGCGCCGAGTTCGAGCAGGTGCTGCGCTTCTGGCTGGAGCGCGGCGTGGACGGCTTCCGGGTCGACGTGGCGCACGGCCTGATCAAGGAGAAGGGGCTGCCCGACCTGCCGGTCGAGGAAGGCCGCGAGAACGCCGGCGCGCTGGTCGGCCCGATGTGGGACCAGGACGGCGTACACGAGATCTACCGCAGCTGGCGCAAGGTCCTCGACGAATACCCGGGCAAGCGCGCCCTGGTGGCCGAGGCCTGGGTCACCCCGCGCGAGCGGCTGACCCGCTACATCCGCGCCGACGAGATGAACCAGGCGTTCAATTTCGACTACCTGATGACCCAATGGAACGCCGGCGCCTTCAAGGACGTCATCGACAGCTCGGTGGCCCTGTCGGCCACCGTAGGCGCGCCGACCACCTGGGTGACCTCCAACCACGACACCGTGCGCGCCCCCTCGCGTTACGGCCTCAAGGAGCTGGGCGTGCATGCCCTGCCGGGCAACGGCATCGGCCCCGCCACCGCGCAGCCGGACGAGGCGCTAGGCCTGCGCCGGGCCCGCGCCCTGGCCATGCTGACCCTCGCCCTGCCCGGCTCGACCTACATCTACCAGGGCGAGGAACTGGGCCTGCCCGAACACACCACCATGGCAGGCCAGTACCGCCAGGACCCGATGTTCCTGCGCACCCAGGGCGAGGAAGTCGGCCGCGACGGCTGCCGCGTACCGCTGCCCTGGAAGGCGGACGCCTCGTCCTTCGGCTTCGGCCCGAGCGACAAGACCTGGCTGCCGCAACCCGAGTCCTACGCGCGCTATGCCGTGGACCGCCAGGAGGGCGCCGCCGACTCTACGCTGAACCTGTACCGGCAGATCCTCGCGTTGCGCCATGCGCATGCGCTGGGCAACGGCCAGTTGCAGTGGATCGACGCCGGAAAAGACGTGCTGGCCTTCGACAACGGCGACCTGCGCGTGGTGATCAACATGGGCGAGCAGGCCGCCGCGCTGCCGGCAGGCAGCCAGGTGCTGCTGTCCAGCGGGTCGCTGCCGGAGCCGGGCCAGCTGCCCGGCAATACCGCGGTCTGGCTGAAGCGCTCGTAAGTACCCCCAGGGGCGGCCCGGACGCTCCGGGCCGCCTCACAACAAGAAAGAAGGACCATCATGAACAAGCTTTCCTGCCTCATCGGCCTGACCGCACTTGTCGGCGTCGGGCCCGCACTGGCCAAGGACTTTGTCCTGATCGACAGCGACAAGGCCCCGCAGAACTGGAAGATCGACAGCCGGCAGCTGGGCATCCAGACCGACAAGCCGTTCTCGGTCAGCCTGCGCACCCTGCACGGCGGCCTCCAGGAAGGCGTCAGCCTGATCGACATCGACACCGGCGCGATGACCATCACCGTGGTGCCGACCCGCGGCATGAACGTGCTGCGCGCGGTCGCCGGCGACGTCCGCCTGGGCTGGGACTCGCCGGTCAAGGAGGTGGTCAACCCGGCCTTCATCGAGCAGAACGGCCGCGGCGGCCTCGGCTGGCTGGAGGGCTTCAACGAACTGGTCACCCGCTGCGGCTACGAGTGGGTCGGCCATCCCGGCCTGGACAACGGCGAGCTGCTCACCCTGCACGGCCGGGCGGCGAACATCCCGGCCACCAAGGTGGTGCTGAGCATCGACGAACAGCCGCCGTATGCCATCCGCCTCAAGGGCGAGCTGAAGGAGCAGGCGTTCAAGAAGGTCGACTTCAGCGTCGCCACCGAACTCAGCACCGAGCCGGGCGCCACCCGTTTCGTGGTGAGCGATACCCTGACCAACAACGGCGACTATCCCAAGGAATACCAGGCGCTCTACCACAACAACTTCGGCACCCCGCTGCTGGAGCAGGGCGCGCGCTTCGTCGCCCCGGTCAAGCAGGTCTCGCCGTTCAACGCCAAGGCCCGCGGCGACCTCGCCAACTGGCAGACCTACCGCGGCCCGACCCAGGACTATGACGAAACCGTCTACAACCTGGTGCCCTACGGCGACGACAAGGGCGACACCCTGGCCGTGCTGCACAACCAGGCCGGCAACCGCGGGGTGCGGGTCGACTACAACGTCCGGCAGTTGCCGGTGTTCTCCCTGTGGAAGAACACCGACACCGAGAAACAGGGCTACGTCACCGGCCTCGAGCCCGGCACCAGCTTCTCCTACAACCGCCGCTTCCAGCGCCCGCTCGGCCTGGTGCCGACCATCGGCCCCAAGGAACAGCGCCAGTTCCGGGTCGGCTTCGTCCTGCTCGCCGACCAGGCGGCCGTGGCGCAGGCCCTCAAGCGGGTCGAGGAAGTCCAGGCCGGCCGGCCGACCGAGGTGCGCGAAGAACCGCTGGTCGATCTGACCAAGCCGCAGTAAGCCTCTGCTGTAGAAACAGGGCGTAGGGCGGGAGAAACCCGCCGGACGTGACAAGACCCGCTCCGCAATAGGCGGGTTGCACCCCCCTACGAAGCGGCCCTCAGGCCGGGGCAGCGCCCTCCAGCAGCACGCGCTCCAGATCCGCGGTCGCCTCGACGATGGTCTGGAAGTTCTGCTGCGCCTCCTCGTCGATGGGATTGGCCCGGCCGATCCAGGCGCGCGCCTGGGTCAATGCGTGTCGGGCCTCCTCCTCGGCCTTGCCGAGCAGAGTGCTGCTGCCCAGCTTGCGCGCGCCGATCAGGCGGCGGGTGGCATTGACGATGCCGCGTGACTTCATGGCGTGTTCCTCGTGACGGATGGATGCAGCGGGAACGATGCCAGCAGCGTGCCAGAACCCCGCAGCCGGCGGCGGCCGGGCCGCACACGGCCACCCGGCGGCGCCGGCGGACGCCCGAGGGTTCGCCCCGGTACGCCCGCGGCGGCGGAATGTTCCGCAGCGAACATTTCATGCGCCCCCCTCCCCCGCCCCTGAGGCAGCAGCCCCGGCCCGGCGCGGCCTCGGCTATCTCCGCGCCGGCTGGCCCGAATCTCGCTAAAGCCAGTCCGTGGGATGGAAAACCCGTGCAGCGGTTCGCCACCGGCCAGCGCCAAGGCGGGAAAGACCTGCGGCCGTTTCCCAGCCTACGGACCAGACGACCCGCCGGATCAAGGAGGTCAGCGTGACATCACCGCCGCACATCCCCGCCGACGCCGGCCACCCCGCGCTGCCGGCGCCCGACGCCCTCGGCGCGCTGGACCTGCTCGGGCGCCTGCCGATTCCGCTGCGCCGGGCCTTCAAGGCCGGCCTCGACCGGACCCTGGCGGCGCAGCGCGCGGCCGGCGGCCCGGCCCTGAACTGCTGCTGCCTGGGCGGCGGCGAGTGGTACAGCCCGTTCGACACCCTGGCGACCGAGCGCGACCCGGCCCGCCTGCCGGGCCTGCTGGTCTCGACCGTCTACCAGGACATCCTCGCCCCGAGCCTGCTCGCCCACTACGCTCCCGGCCCCGACGCCCGCCCGCTGCCCGAACTGCATCCGGCCTGCGCGGCAGCCGGTCTCGCCGATCCGCTGGGCGCCTTCCGGGTGTTCGCGACGATCCCCTTCGTCTGGCTGGTCGACCGGCGCCGCCTCAAGGGCCGCCGGCCGCCGCGGGTGTGGAGCGACCTGCTCGATCCGCAGTGGGCCGGGGAGATCGTCTTCGGCGGCTGGCGGCCGAATCCCCAGGTGCCCTACCAGGACTACAACGCCTACCTGCTGCTGGCCCTGTACCTGGAGTTCGGCCGGAGCGGCCTCGCCACCTTCGCCGGCAACGTCCGCCACCTGCAGCACAACGTGCGCACCGCGACCCAGGCCGGCTCGAACAGCCCGGACGTCGGCGCCATCGCCGTGCTGCCCTGGCTGCAGGCCGAACTCTGCCCGCGCCGCGAGCGTACCTCCGTGGTCTGGCCGGAGGACGGCGCGCTGGCCATGCCGATCGGCTACCTGCTCAAGCCCGGCCATGAGGAACGCCTCGCCCCCCTCATCGACTACCTGCACGGCGCGCAGCTCGGCGCGGTGCTCGCCCGCAACTGCTATCCGCCGACCGGTGCCGTGCACGCCCAAGCCTTCCCGCCGGGGGCGCGGCTGAAGTGGCCGGGCTGGGCGTTCTTCCGCAACCACGACTTCGCCGCCGAACAGCGCCGCGCCGCCGAGCTGTTCTTCGCCGCCGACCATGCCCAAGGGGGACTGCGCCTATGCAACTGATCACCGTGGCCGGCTCGCCGTCGGTCGGCAAGACCTCGGTCATCCTCCAGGTCGCCAAGCTGCTCAAACAGCAAGGCCTCGCCGTCGGCGTGGCCAAGTTCGACGCCCTGACCACCGCCGACGACCGGCTCTACCGCCAGCAGGACATCCCGGTGGCGGTCGGCCTGGCCGGCGCCCTGTGCCCCGACCACTACTTCGTCTCCAACATCGAGGACTGCCTGGCCTGGGGCCGGCGCCAGGGGCTCGACGTGCTGCTCAGCGAAAGCGCCGGGCTGTGCAACCGCTGCTCGCCGCACATCGAGAACGTGCTGGCGATCTGCGTGGTCGACGCCCTGGCCGGCGTGCACACGCCGAAGAAGATCGGCCCGATGCTGCGCCTGGCCGACCTGGTGGCGATCACCAAGGGCGACATCGTCTCCCAGGTCGAGCGCGAGGTATTCGCCTTCCACGTGCGCCTGGCCAACCCCGGCGCGCCGGCGCTGTTCTGCAACGGCCTCACCGGCCAGGGCGCCGCCGACCTCGCCCGGCACATCCGCGCCGCCGCGCCGACGCCGAGCCTGGACGGCAGCCGCCTGCGCTTCTCGATGCCGGCGGCGGTGTGCCCCTACTGCGTCGGCGAAACCGCCATCGGCGAAACCCACCAGCGCGGCAACGTGAAGAAGATGCGCTTCGCCGACCGGGAGGACGCCCGATGAGTCTCGCCGAACAGCCCTTCGCCGCCGTGCTGGAGCGCCATCCGCCGGTGGCCGAGTTCGTCGCCGCCCTCGCCCTGCCGCCGGCCGCCCCCGGCGCCAGCCTCGGCCAGTGGCTGGCCGGGCTGCCCGACGAGGCGCTGTTCGACGCCGGGATGGAGCGCGGGCAGATGCTCGACCACCTCGAGCGGCTGGTCGTCGAGGTGCGCGCCATGGCCGAGGCGCCGGGCGAGCGGGTCGACAGCCTCACGCTGCTCGGCGGGCGCGACAAGAGCGGCCGCGCCGAGAACCTGAAGCTGGTCTTCCACGCCGGCGAGATCGTCTGCATCGTCGGCCCGACCGGCTCGGGCAAGAGCCGCCTGCTCGCCGACATCGAGTGCCTGGCCCAGGGCGACACGCCGACCGGCCGCCGGGTGCTGGTCAACGGCGCCGAGCCGCCGGCCGAGCGCCGCTACGCGCCGGACCGCAAGCTGGTCGCGCAGCTCTCGCAGAACATGAATTTCGTCGTCGACCTCAGCGCGCGCGAGCTGATCGAGATGCACGCCCGCTGCCGGATGGTCGCCGACCCGGAAGGCCTGGCGCTGACGGTGATCGCCTGCGCCAACGCCCTGACCGGCGAGAAATTCGCCGCCGACAGCGCTGTCACCCAGCTCTCCGGCGGCCAGACGCGGGCGCTGATGATCGCCGACGCGGCGCTGCTCTCGGCCTCGCCGGTGGTGCTGATCGACGAGATCGAGAACGCCGGGGTCGACCGCAAGCGCGCGCTGGACCTGCTGGTCGGCGGCGCGAAGATCGTCCTGGTCTCCACCCACGACCCGCTGCTCGCCCTGCGCGGCGCGCGGCGGCTGGTGATCCGCAACGGCGGCATCGCCGAGGTGCTCGACACCAGCGCGGCCGAGCGGCGCAACCTGCAGCGCATCGAGCGGCTCGACGCCGCCCTGATGGGCATCCGCGAGCGGCTGCGCGCCGGCCTGCGCATCGAGGAGGAACTGCCATGGGCGGAATGACCCCGCTCCCCGCGCCGGACTCCGCCCTGGGCCTGCTGCTCAACCGCCGCTCCTGCCACAGCGTGCGCGCGCCCGGACCGGACGACGCGGAACTGGAACTGATCCTGCGCGCCGCCCTGCGCGTGCCGGACTTCCAGCGCCTGCGCCCGTACCGCTTCCTGGCCGCCCGCGACGAGGGGCTGGACCGCCTGGGCCAGGCCATGCAGCGCGCCGCCGTCGCCGCCGGCAAGAGTGCCGCGGTGATCGAACGCAGCCTGCGCATGCCGCACCGCGCGCCGCTGGTGATCACCGTGGTGGCCAGCCCGCAGCCGAGCACGGTGGTGCCGCTGTTCGACCAGCAGCTGTGCGCCGCCTGCACCGTGCTGACCCTCCAGCTGGCCGCCCGCGCCCTCGGCTACGGCGGCCTGTGGCGCTCCGGCTGGCTGATGTACGACCGCGGCTTCCACCGCGAGCTGGAGCTGGACGAGGACGAGCAGATCGTCGGCTTCCTCTATCTGGGTACGCCGCAACACGCCGAGGAGACACCCCATGAGGCTGTGCAAGACCCCCACGACGTCCTCCACTGGATCTAGGCCGATGCCAGCCGTGCACTACGGCATCGAGTTCGAGTACCTGCTGGCCGACACCCGCGGCCCGCAGGCCGGGCGCCTGCGCGACATCCACGCCCTGGATGTGGCCCGGCTCGCCGACCTGCTCGCCGACAAGCCCGGCCTCGGCGACCCGGCGCTGGCCGAGGGCGACCTCGGCATCCGCAACGGCTACTGGTATCTGGAAGGCGACGAGCGCTTCGACCTCGACGGGCGCTTCTGCGGCTTCGTCGCCAAGGGCGTGGAGATCCGCACCCCGCCGCGGCCGGGCGTCGCGGCCGCGATCGACTGCCTGCTCGACATCGAGCGCCAGCTCGCCGCGCGCCTCGAACGCGACGGCCTGGGCCTGGCCATCGCCGGCTTCGATCCGCTGCGCACCCAGTACGGCTACCAGCCGCCGCTCAACGCCTTCGAGCAGCGCCTGCGCGCCGGCGACCGCGAGTACCGGGGCATGGAGCTGTCGATGCTGACCTACGGCCCGGACCTCAACCTCTCGCTGCCCGACTGGAGCACCCGGCGCAACCTCGACGCCGCGCGCAAGCTCAACCATTACGCGCCCTATATCGTGCCCTTCAGCTTCAGCTCGCCGTACTGCGCCGGCCGGCCCTGGCACGGCTGGTCGCGGCGCACCTGGCTGCGCTGCGACCAGCGCCCGGCGGTCAAGCTGTTCCTCGGCCTCGAGGAATACGCCGAGCAGGCCGACAGCTCGCCCCTGCTGCGCCCGGCGCGGCTGGCGCGGGAGGCCGGACGCATTGAGTTCAAGGCCTTCGACGCGATGCCCTCGGTGGAGCTGCTCGCCGCCTGCTGCCATCTGCTGACCGGTATCTGCCTGGCGGACAACCTGCGCGGGCGCAGCGAAATCCCCGACGTGGCGCTGTATCGCCGCGCCGCGCTGCACGCCTTCGACGACCCCGAGATCCGCAACGGCGCCCGCGCCGCCCTCTACGCCGCCGCCGAAGCCCTCGACCGCGCCGGCAACGCCGCCGCCGTCGAAGGCCTGGCGCCGCTGGCCCGGCTGCTGTCGAGTCGCAGCACCCCGGCCCACGCCCTGCGCGCCAGCGGCCGGCTGTTCCACCCCGGCGGGCTGGCCGACAGCCTGCCGCAGGCGGCGACCTGCTGAGCGGGGCGGATTCGAGGAGGGACGGAAGGAACGGTGCCGGGCAGAGGCGCGCTCCTGAGCACGACCCCGCAGCCCGCAGGCTTCGTCGTCGGTAGAATCGCCGCTCCATCGACCGACAGGCGGAGCTACACGGATGAGCACCCCCACAGCCAAGAAAATCCTCTCGCTGCTTTCCGGCATCGCGCTGGCCGTCGCCGGCGCGTTCTTCAGCGATATCCGGCCGCCCGGGACTTTCGGCGCGGCGAAGAAGCTGGCCCAGGAGATCCATGCCGACGACCCGCTCACCTTCTACTGCGGGTGCCGCTACCGGGACAATCGCATCGACCTCGCCAGTTGCGGCTACCGGCCGCGCCAGAACCCGCAGCGCGCCGGCCGGCTGGAATGGGAACACGTAGTTCCCGCCTGGGTCATCGGCCATCAGCGCCAGTGCTGGAAAACCGGCGGCCGCGACAATTGCTCGGCCAACGACCCGGTCTTCGCCCGGGCCGAGGCCGACCTGCACAACCTGGTGCCGGAGATCGGCGAGGTCAACGGCGACCGCAGCAACTTCGGCTTCGCCATGCTCGACAAGGCCCCCGACCAGTACGGCCAGTGCCGGATGGTCGTCGACTTCCAGGCCCGCAAGGCCATGCCCCGCGAGGAAGTGCGCGGCGCCGTGGCACGCACCTACCTCTACATGCACGACCGCTACAAGCTGCGCATGGCCAAGCAGGACCGGCAACTCTACGAGGCCTGGAACCGCCAGTATCCGGTCACCGAGCAGGAGCGCCGGCGCAACCAGAAGGTCGCCTGCCAGATGGGCTGGGGCAATCCCTACGTCGGCGAGGTCGCGCTGTGGCGGTGCGGATTCGGCGGCGCCATGACCGGCCTCCTCGACACCGCCCGGGGCCTGCTGCGGCAAGGGCTGGACGATACCCTGAGCGAGCTGCTGACGCGCTGACCCGACGGGAATCGGGTTACGATGGCCGCCGGGCTCCCGCGCCGGAGCCTCCCCGGTGCGTGCCCACGCAGGAAGGTGGGCACGCCCAAGGTTTCGCCCCGCACGGCAAGTCCCGCGCGCACCGCCAGGGAAGGATCGCTACCCGCCCCCTCACCTTCCAGCACGAAACGACCCGCATGCCTACCCGTCCCACCCGCTGCCTCCCGCTCTGCATCGCTTCCCTGTTGCTCCTCGCCTCCGCCAGCGCCCTTGCACGACAACCCTCGCCCGCCGCGAGCGGGTCGCGCCTCGCCACCGCCGAGGTGCAAACCCTGCTGCGCGAACACAACCGGGCGCGGGCGAACGTCGGGGTCGCGCCCCTGCACTGGTCGGCGCCGGTCGCCCAAAGCGCCCAGCGCTGGGCCGACCACCTCGCCGCCAGCAGCTGCCGCATGCAGCACAGCCGCGGTTCGGGCTACGGCGAAAACCTGTTCATCGGCACGGCCGGCCACTACGGGGTGAAGGACGCCGCCCTGGCCTGGGAACGCGAGAAAAAGCGCTACAACGGCGGCGCGCTGAGGGCGGGCAACTCGCAAGGCATCGGCCACTACACCCAGATGGTCTGGCACAACACCCGCCGGCTCGGCTGCGCCCGCAGCCAGTGCGGCGGCCGGGTGATCGTGGTGTGCAACTACGAGCCGGCGGGCAACTATTTTGGACAGGCGCCGTACTGACGGGCGCATCCGCGCCGGGTGGAAAATCGCGACCCGTTTTCCACCCGGCGAGCAGGACGGTGCTATGCCGTGTGGCTTGCCGAGGCGGCACCGGCCTGACGGAACACCAAGGCTTTCAAGCCGCTGTCGGCATGGATGTCGGCAAACTCCGGCGGATTTTCCAGCCGCTGTTCGAAGCGCAAGCCGGGTGCCTCGCGGGCGGCATGCTCGATCAGGAAGTCCGGGCCGATGTCCGGATCGTTGATGCAGGCCAGGACGCTGCCGTGCCCGCCGAGCAACTCGGGCAGGCGGCGCAGGATCTTCTGGTAGTCCCTGGTCAGGGCGAAGCTGCCCTTCTGGAAAGAAGGCGGGTCGATGATGACCAGATCGTAAGGGCCGCATTTCTTCACCTTGCCCCACGACTTGAACAACTCATGGCCCAGAAAGGTCACCCGCTCCAGGTCGTGCCCGTTCAGGCGGTGGTTGTCCCGCCCGCGGCTCAAGGCCGCCCTGGCCATGTCCAGGTTCACCACATGCTCGGCACCGCCGGCAATCGCGGCGACGGAAAACCCGCAGGTGTAGGCGAACAGATTCAGCACGCGCTTGCCCCGGGCCTGGGCCTGCACCCAGCGGCGCCCGTAGCGCATGTCCAGGAACAGGCCATTGTTCTGCTTCCGGCCCAGCTCCAGCTGGTAGCACAGGCCGTTCTCGGTGATCGGCCATTCCTCCACCGCCTCGCCCAGCAGCACCTCCGTCGGGCTGTCCGGCCGGTAACGGTGGTGCAGCAACAGCGCATGCGCGTCGCTGTGCCGCCAGGCGGGCGACTCGGCAAGTGCCATGAGCATCCGCCGCAACGCGGCCCCCTCGGGCTCCGCCGGCTCCCGGAACAGCGACACCAGCAGCACGCCCTGCAACCAGTCGACGGTGACCTGCTCGAGCCCCGACCAGCGGCGTCCCCGCCCGTGGAACAGACGACGCGCTTCGTCGGGGGCGGGGCTCAAGGCGGCGAGCAGATGCTGGTGCAGGGTATCGAGGGCTTCTGGATTCATGGGAGATCATCGCGGGTACGTTGCCCGCATTTTAAACGCAGACGGGGTTTCTCCCACGGCAAAAGGCCGGGAGCCAGGATCGGGACGGGTATTCGAGGCCGCCGGTGGAAAACCAGCGAGCACGGCGGCCCATCGGCCACGCAGCGAGCCTCCGCAACAGCCTGCTTGAGCGTCGGAACGGGGGGACGGCTTCAATCAATAAACCCGTCCCCTTTGTCCCGAAACGCGGGCCTGCCCCGATTAACGCCCCTCATTCCCCAAACCGCTCCGGCACCAGCCGCCGCATCGGCCGCCCCACCGCCTCCCGAAAGCGCGGGCTGTGCAGGCAGACGCCGCCGAGCAGGCCGACCAGGCAGCCCAGCACGGTATCGACGAAGCGGGCGCCGATCAGCGCCGTGGCGGAACCCTGGCCCAGGGTGGCCGCTTCGGCCAGGAGGATGGTCAGCGGAGTGACGAAGACGACGGCGAAGCCGTAGTGGCGGACCACCGCCGTTTCGATCACGAAACACAGCACCATCAGCGTCAGGGCGATGCTCCACTTGTCCAGCGGCAGCAACAGCAGGGCCCAGGCCACCAGCAGGCCGACGCTGGTGCCCAGCACCCGGTGCAACTGCCGGTTCCAGACCGCCTGCAGCGACGCGCCCTGGATGACCGCCAGGCAACTGACCGGCACCCAGTAGGCATTCTCCAGGTGCAGGAGCTGGGCGATGGCCAGCGAGAGGCCGACGAACAGGCCGATCCACACCGAGTCGAACACCACGAAATCGAAGCTGGGCCGCGGCAACGGCGGGGCCGGATTGGGCGCCTGCAGGCGCAGGCTGTAGAGGCTGTAGAAGAAGGCGATCAGGCAGGCCAGCAGGGTCCCCATGCCGATCAGGCCGACCATCAGCGGCACCTGCAGCATCTCCACCGGCGTATAGGCGCCGATCGACGCCGCCATGATGAAGAACATGCTGCCGGGTATCCCCACGCCGTAGAAGCGGCAGAGCATGGTGACCAGGATGGTGGCGAAGACCAGCGCCGGCACCATCAGCGGCGGGAAGAAGTTGCTCATCACGCCCAGCGTGTAGCAGCCGATCATCGCGAAGGCGCAGGCCATCAGCATCACCATCCGGTGATAGAGCGGCGTGTTCGGCAGGTAGAGGAACACCAGCCCGCCGAGCGAGGAGACCAGCCCGTAGTCCATGCGCTCCAGGTAGGCGCCGATCAGCAGCGGCAGTCCCGTGGCCAGCGCCGCGGCGAAGGGCATCTGCCAGATCCGGTCGCTGGGGTTGATCGTCACCAGGTGCCGCCACTGTGTCTGCAGCAGTCCCTTCAGCTCAGCCCGTTTGCCGTGCATCTTGCCTCTCTTGCCCGAAAAGCCGGGATCGTGGTCGTCAAGGTATGCGGATCGTTGCGGGCGCCTGCGGATCGCCATGGCCCATCTCCACTGTACAAGACGGCCACGAAAAAGCCGCTGCCTCCCTGCGAAAGGAAAGCAGCGGCTCCTGGCGCGCCCTTGCTGTCCGGGCGCTACGGCTCCGTGAACCTCAGCAGGCGCCGCTTCAGGCTTTCGTTCTCGGCGCGCAGGCGCGTCACTTCGTCGAGCAGTTCCAGCGCCACGGCCACCGCCTGCCAGTCGAGTTGCAGCTCCCGCTGCAGGCGCAGCGCCTGGCGCAGCCGGTCCAGGGCGGCGGGATCGAAGCGCCAGTCCCGGGGGCTGCCGCCGCCCGGCTCGACGATGCCGTGTTCGACGATCTCGACCAGGCTGGCGGCGGGCGTCTCGACCAGCAGGCAGCATTCCTCCAGGGTCAGTTGCACGGTCAGGGTTGTGCTCATGCGGGCGTGCTCCATTGGCTACGCGGGTCGAAGCCCGCCGCGTCGCGCAGCTGGGTCCAGAGCTTGTGGGCGTGTTCGTCGCTGCGCGGCGGCATCACCACCTTCAGTACGGCATAGAGATTGCCGACGCCGTGCTTATCCTTCAGCCCCTTGCCCTTGATCCGCAGGCGCTGGCCGCTCTGGCTGTCCGGCGGGATGCTCAGGTGGATGCGGCCGGACAGCGTCGGCACCTCGATTCGAGCGCCCAGTGCGGCCTCCCAGGGCGCCAGGGGCACGGTGAGGATGAGATCGTGGCCTTCGACGTCGAAGAGCGGGTGGGGAACCAGGCGGATGAACAGGTACAGGTCGCCGCTCGGTCCGCCGTTGACGCCCGGCCCGCCCTGGCCCTTGAGGCGGATGCGCTCGCCATCGGCGACCCCGGCGGGAATCTTGACGTTGAGGCTCTTGTGCCGGTCGGCTCGCTGGCCGTGCTCGTCGAAGCTGGGCACCCGGTAGTCGATCGGCTTGCTGTGCTCGCCCAGGGTTTCCTCGAGGAACACCGGCAGCTCCAGCTCGATATCCCGGCCCCGCCGGGGCGCCTGGGCGTGCGGATGGCTACCCGGCCGGCCGCCGAAGATCGACTCGAAGAAGTCGGAGAAATCGCCGCCGAAATGCTCGTGCGCCCCGCCGAAGCCCCCCGCCCGCTGCCAGCCCGGCGGCACCTCGAACGACTCGCCGGCGCGGCCGTACTGGCGAAGCTGGTCGTACTCGGCACGCTTCTCCGCACTGCTCAGCACCTCGTAGGCCTCGGCCACCTCCTTGAACCGGTTCTCCGCGCCGGCCTCCTTGTTCATGTCCGGGTGGTACTTGCGCGCCAGCCGGCGGTAGGCCGTCTTGATGGTCTTCTCGTCAGCCGTGGGTTCCACGCCGAGCATCGCGTAATAGTCCTTGAACTCCATGGAAGCTCCTCAGGTTCGCTTGCTCTCAGTCTAGGCGCGCCACCGGGGGACAGGATCAAGCAGAAGACGGTTACAGGCGGATGAAGCGCGCCGCTATATCCCTACCCGACGTAAGTCGATTGCCTGCAATGCCCCTGCTGCGGCATAGTGACGCAAGCTTACATGTAGGCACCTATTGAAAAGCCCATGCCTTCCGGAGGTATCGATGATCGCCGATCCGATTGTTTCCAGCGCCCTGGTCGTGGTTCTTCTCGCGTTTTCCGTATACCTGGCCACCGGGCCACGCCGCTCCGCATCCGGCCCGGATGCCCCCCAAAACGATAGGCCGCTCGCCGAAACGAACCCGCCCGGCCAGGACGAGCGCGAGAGACTGCCGGCGCTGTACCGGGGCAAGCGGAGCCTGTGCATCTGAGGCCAGCCCGCTCCAGACAACCGGCCTGAAGGTGAACGGTGGACAAGCGGAGCGTTGTCCACCCTACCCAGCCCGTCCCTCCGCGTAGGGTGGAAAACCGCGAAGCGTTTTCCACCGAAGCCTGCATGACCTGCCCCCACCACTACAGCATCAGCCAAGCTGGCGATGTTGGCGGCACGTTCCAGACTGCCGAAGCCGAAGCATAATGCAGGTCGATGGGCGTAGGCGGACGAAGGCCTGTTCAACGTGCTCCCAAGCCACCGCTACTCCTCCAACAAAGCCCCCACGCAATCCAGCACCTGCTGCACGATCTCGTCCGGCGCCTTTTCCTTGAAGGTGGCCCGGCGTACCTGCCAGTCCAGAGTGCGAACCTGATAGTGCTCGCCCAGCATCTCGCGCCCGGTGGAAGGATCGAAGTTCAGGTGCCAGATTTCGCCGCGCCCCGGAATGGCGGGCGGGGCTTCACCATTGCTCGTCCCCAGCCGCCGGCATGGCATCCCAGCCCTCGGCGCGTGCCTCTTTCGGCGTTTCGGCGATCAGTTCGGCCAGGGTCGGTTTCTTGCGGGCCGGCTTGATGATCAGGGCGTCCCCTTCGATCTTCCAGACCATCCGGCAGCCGGCCGACAGTTGGTTCTGCGCGGCGAAGGCCGCCGGCACGGCCAGAATCAGCGATCCGCCGGAGCAGCGCAGTGCAACGGTACCCATGGCGGGAGCCTCCTCAGGTTTTCCGAAAACATAACCAAGGTTTTACCGATGGAAAACCAGCAGGAGAAAGCCGAGCCGGGCTGCGGATGCCGAAGCCGAAGCCGAAGCCGAAGCCGAAGCCGACATCGGTATAGCGGCCCGTATGCCGGTCGCGGCCTGTTCGACCTGCTCCAGGGGCACCATGCCGGCTTTCCATTGGTTGCCATGTGTTGGCGACGAAGCGGTCGATGCCATCGCTGCAGATCGGGTTGCAATAGCCCGCCGCCACCGGACAGTCCACGAATCACTCTCGCCAGTCAGCCTTGCTGGCCTCCAGCAGGGCAGCCCAGTCATTCGGTGGATGGCCGCGTTGGAGCATTTTCTGAAAGACGCTATATGGGTCGGTCTTGCTGCCCGAGGAACGCAGGGTGTTCTCGTCGTTCACCCAGGCAAAGACGATGATCCGGGCCTTGGAGTCGAAGCGGAAGAAGAGGCGAAAGCGCCGACCGATCTTGGCCCGACGCCAATGGCGGAAAGCCGTGCCCATGGTATTGCCCTGCCGGTACTCGTCGCGCCCCGGATCGCTTGGAACGACGTCCAGAATCAGTTTCGACAGCGCGCCAAACAGCTTGGTGTTGGCATTCGATTCATGACCGGCGGGGTCTTGCACTCGGGCACGCTTGGCGGCGGCCTCTAGGGAGCGGAGTTGCTCGATCAGGCATTGATGGAAGAGCAGAGTCCACCCGTGGCGCCGAATCACAATGCCACATCGCCATCGATTTCCTCGTCGATGTCGATGGGGCTATCCAGGCTGGCCAGCATCGAACGAGCAAGATCATCCGGCAGGGCCGTCATGTGCTGCCCGGATCGAATGTCCTGCTCCAGCAGACGGAGAAAACTGGCAATTGCAGGATCGTCGTGATCCTCATCCGCGACACGGGAAACGATGACCTGCGAGCCCACCAGATCGAACGCGACTTTGCCGCCCAGATCCACGCCCAACGCTTGTCGGATCGACTTGGGCAGGGTGATTTGCCCCTTGGCGGTAATGGTGGCGACGCCGTGAATGCTGGCCATGCTGGAACCCTCCTGATTTCGACAAAAAGTAAGGAATAATCCTTACCTCGTCAATGACCGTCTGCCTTCCTTGGGACGGGAACAGGCTCTGGCCTGCCTTGAGTCGCCTATTTCTTCGACAAAAAGCCGCTGCCTCCTCGCGGAAGCAGCGGCTCCGATCCTGCCCGAAACGCCGTTACTGCCGGGCGCCGCGCACGCCTTCGGCCAGTTCGCGGCAGAGCCCCAGCACGTCCCCCACCGCCTGCTCCTTGCCGGCAGCCTTGGCGATGCGGTCGACCAGCGCCGAGCCCACCACCACGCCGTCGGCCAGGCGGGCGACGCTGGCGGCGTGTTCCGGGCTGCGGATGCCGAAGCCGATGCACACCGGCAGGTCGGTGTGGCGGCGCAGACGGGTAACGGCCTGCTCGACGTGCGCCAGGGTGGCGGCGCCGGCGCCGGTCACGCCGGCCACGGAGACGTAGTAGACGAAGCCGGAGCTGCCGGCGAGCACCACCGGCAGGCGCTCGTCGTCGGTGGTCGGGGTGGTCAGGCGGATGAAGTCGAGGCCGGCCGCCTGGGCCGGGTCGCACAGCTCGTCGTTGTGCTCCGGTGGCAGGTCGACGACGATCAGGCCGTCGACGCCGGCCTCCCTGGCATCGGCGATGAAGCGTGCGACGCCGTAGGCGTAGATCGGGTTGTAGTAGCCCATCAGCACCAGCGGGGTATCCTGGTTGCCGGTGCGGAATTCACGCACCATCTGCAGGGTTTTCACCATGTTCTGCTTGCCGTCGAGGGCGCGGATGTTGGCCAGCTGGATCGCCGGGCCGTCGGCCATCGGGTCGGTGAAGGGCATGCCCAGTTCGATCACGTCGGCGCCGGCTTCCGGCAGGCCCTTGAGGATGGCCAGGGAGGCGGCGTAGTCCGGGTCGCCGGCGGTGACGAAGGTGACCAGGGCGGCGCGGTTGGCTTGCTTCAGTTCGGCGAAGCGGGTCTGCAGGCGGCTCATGCGTGCTTCTCCAGTTTTTCCTGCATGTGGTGCATCACGGTCTGCATGTCCTTGTCGCCGCGGCCGGACAGGTTGATCACCATCAGGTGATCCTTCGGCAGCGTCGGCGCGCGCTTGAAGGCTTCGGCCAGGGCGTGGGACGACTCCAGCGCCGGGATGATGCCTTCCAGGCGGCAGCAGTGGTGGAAGGCCTGCAGCGCTTCGTGGTCGGTGATCGGCACGTATTCGACGCGCTTGATCTCGTGCAGCCAGGCGTGCTCCGGGCCGACGCCGGGGTAGTCGAGGCCGGCGGAAATCGAGTGGGCGTCGGTGATCTGGCCGTCGGCGTCCTGCAGCAGGAAGGTGCGGTTGCCGTGCAGCACGCCCGGTGCGCCACCGGCCATGCTGGCGGCGTGCTTGCCGGTGTCGATGCCGTGACCGGCCGCTTCGACGCCGACGATCTGCACGCTGGCGTCATCGAGGAAGGGGTGGAACAGGCCGATGGCGTTGGAACCGCCGCCGATGCAGGCGACCAAGGAGTCGGGCAGGCGGCCTTCCTTTTCCATGATCTGCGCGCGCACTTCGTTGCCGATCACCGACTGGAAGTCGCGGACCATCGCCGGGTAGGGGTGCGGACCGGCGGCGGTGCCGATCAGGTAGAAGGTGCTCTCGACGTTGGTCACCCAGTCGCGCAGCGCCTCGTTCATGGCGTCCTTCAGGGTGCCGGTGCCGGCGACCACCGGGATCACTTCGGCGCCCAGCAGCTTCATACGGAAGACGTTGGCCTGCTGGCGTTCGATGTCGGTGGTGCCCATGTACACCACGCACTGCATGCCGAAACGCGCGGCCACGGTGGCGGTGGCCACGCCGTGCATGCCGGCGCCGGTCTCGGCGATGATGCGCTGCTTGCCCATGCGCTTGGCCAGGAGGATCTGGCCGATGCAGTTGTTGATCTTGTGCGCGCCGGTGTGGTTCAGGTCTTCGCGCTTGAGGAAGATCTTCGCGCCGCCGAAGTGTTCGGTCAGGCGCTCGGCGAAGTACAGCGGACTGGCGCGGCCGATGTAGTCGCGCTGGAAGTAGGCCAGCTCGTCGAGGAAGGCCGGATCGGTCTTGGCCTTTTCGTATTCCGCCGCCAGCGAGTTGATCAGCGGCATCAGGGTTTCGGCGACGAACTGGCCGCCGAACTGGCCGAACAGGCCCTTGTCGTCGGGGCCGGTGCGGTAGGAAGTCTCGGTCATGGGTGCTCCCGGATGTGCGGAGGGGCAGGCTGGCGCTTTTCGCGGTCCGCCTGCGATGGTCACACGGTAACCAATGGCGCACCCGGCGAAAAGCGATAAGATCGCCCGAACACGTCAGGAAAACTCACCGATGATGCACCCGGATCTGCCCTCCCTGAACGCCCTGCGCGCCTTCGAGGCCGCCGCCCGTCTGCAGAGCATCAAGCAGGCAGCTCAGGAGCTGCACGTCACCCATGGGGCGGTCAGCCGGCAGATCCGCGCCCTGGAGGAGGAACTGGGGGTGGCGCTGTTCGTCAAGGAAGGACGTGGCGTAAAACTCACCGATGCCGGCCTTCTGCTACGGGATGCCGCCGGCGACGCCTTCGCCCGTCTGGACGGCGCCTGCGCCGAGCTGAAGCGGCGTACCGAGGAGGCGCCGTTCGTGCTCGGCTGTCCGGGGAGCCTGCTGGCGCGCTGGTTCATTCCGCGCCTGGATCGCCTCAACCGCGAGCTGCCGGAGCTGCGCCTGCAGCTCTCGGCCAGCGAGGGCGGGCCGGACCCGCGCCGGCCGGGCCTGGACGCCACCCTGCTGTTCGCCGAGCCGCCCTGGCCGGCCGACATGCGGGTCTTCGAGCTGGCCGCCGAGCGCATCGGCCCGGTGCTCAGCCCGCGCCATGCGCGCTTCGCCGCGCTGCGCCGGGCGCCGCCGCAGGCGCTGCTCGACGAGGCCCTGCTGCACACCGCCTCGCGTCCGCAGGCCTGGCCGAGCTGGGCGGCGAGCCAGGGGCTGCCGGCGGCCGGGCTGCGCTACGGCGCCGGCTTCGAGCACCTGTATTACCTGCTGGAAGCGGCGGTGGCCGGGCTCGGCGTGGCCATCGCGCCGCAGCAACTGGTCGCCGACGATCTCGCCGCCGGGCGGCTGGCGGCGCCCTGGGGTTTCGTCGAGACGCCGGCGCGGCTGGCACTGTGGATGCCGGCGCGGCACGGACCGGGCGACGGTCGCGCACAGCGCCTGGCGGCCTGGCTGCAGGCACGGCTGGAGCAGACGACGGCAGGGGAATGAGGCGCCCCGCGCTCCTGCGGCGGAGAGCTGATGCTTTCCTTGTCGGGCCGGACCGCCCTGTGGTTTCCTTGTCGAGCCGGGCCACCACGCGCACCGGCCCCCTTTCAGACCAAGGAGATGGCCATGTCCGATCACCACACCTACAAGAAAATCGAGCTCGTCGGTTCCTCGCGCACCAGCATCGAGGACGCCATCGGCAATGCCCTGGCCGAGGCCTCGAAATCCCTCGACCATCTGGACTGGTTCGAGGTGGTCGAGACTCGCGGGCACATCGAGAACGGCGCGGTCGGCCACTACCAGGTCACCCTCAAGATCGGCTTCCGCCTGACCGACAGCTGAGGCCGGCCGCCGGCCCGGGCAAGGCGGCAGTCACCGGCGCCGCCTTTTGCTTTAGTCTCCGCTTTTCCCCGACGGGCGAGTCCCGGGGGCGACTCGAGGAGACTTCCATGCCACGACTGGCCGACACCGCGCTTTCCATTCTCGACCTGGCGCCGATCCGCGACGACGGCGGCCCGGCCCAGGCCCTGCAGAACTCCCTGGCCCTGGCCCGCCACGCCGAGGCGCTGGGCTTCACCCGCTTCTGGGTGGCCGAGCACCACAACATGGACGGCATCGCCTGTTCCGCCACCGCCGTGCTGATCGGCTATCTAGCGGCGGGCACCACGCGAATTCGCGTCGGCGCCGGCGGCATCATGCTGCCCAACCATGCGCCGCTGGTGGTCGCCGAGCAGTTCGGCACCCTCGCCACCCTCTATCCGGGACGCATCGACCTCGGCCTCGGCCGCGCGCCGGGCACCGACCCGTTCACCGCCCGCGCCCTGCGCCGCGACCGCCTGGGCAGCGACGACGACTTCCCGGCGGACGTCGAGGAACTGCAGGCCCTGCTCGGCCCGGTGCAGCCCGGCCAGCGGGTGATCGCCATGCCCGGGGCCGGCACCGAGGTGCCGATCTGGCTGCTCGGCTCCAGCCTGTTCAGCGCCCGCCTGGCGGCGCTGAAGGGGTTGCCCTATGCCTTCGCCTCGCACTTCGCGCCGCGCTACCTGCACGAGGCGATCACCGTCTACCGCGACAACTTCCGCCCCTCGGCGGTGCTCGACAAGCCCTACGTGATGCTCGGCGTGCCGCTGATCGCCGCGCCCAGCGACGAGGAAGCGGAGTTCCTCGCCACCACCGCCCTCCAGCGCACGCTGGCGCTGGTCCGCGGCGAGAGCCGGGTGCTGCGCCCGCCGGTGGCGTCGATGGCCGGCCGCTGGAGTCGCCAGGAGCAGGCCGCGGTCGGCGACTTCCTCGGCCTGGCGGTGATCGGCGGCCCGGAGAAGGTCCGCGCACGCCTGGAGGTACTGCTCGAGCAGACCGGCGCCGACGAGTTGATCTTCACCGGCGACCTCTACGAGCCGGCCGACCGCCTGCGCTCGTTCGAGATCCTCGCCGGCCTGCGCTGAGGGAAGAAGCGCCGCAGAACCGGCACGCAAAAAAAAGGGAGTCTCTCGACTCCCCAAACCGCCTTTCAAACTTTCAGAAACTGGAATTCAGCCGTCGATCTCCACCAGCAGTTCGCCGGGGTTGACGCGGTCGCCCTTGGCGACGTGGATGGCCTTGACCGTGCCGCCGATCGGCGCCTGCACTTCGGTCTCCATCTTCATGGCCTCGGTGATCAGGATCGGCTGGCCGGCCTTGACCGTGTCGCCCTCCTTGACCAGGACGTCGACGATGTTGCCCGGCATGCTGGTGCTGACGTCGCCCGGCGCGCCGGCCTGCTTGCGCTTGCCGGAGCCGCCGGCGATGAACTCGTTGAGCGGCTCGAACACCACTTCTTCCGGCATGCCGTCGATGGACAGGTAGAAGTGGCGCTTGCCTTCGCCCTTGATGCCGACGCCGGTGATGTCCACCCGGTAGGTCTCGCCGTGCACGTCGATGAGAAATTCGGTGGGCACGCCTTCGCTGGCCGGACCGGCACCTGCGGTCGGAATCGGCAGCAGCGGCTCGGGCACCAGGGTGCCGGCCTTGCGCTCTTCGAGGAACTTGCGCCCGATGTCGGGGAACATGGCGTAGGTCAGCACGTCCTCCTCGCTCTGCGCCAGCTCGCCAATCTCCGCGCGCAGCTTGGTCATTTCCGGCTTGAGCAGGTCGGCCGGGCGCACGTCGATGACTTCCTCGCTGCCGATCGCCTGGAAGCGCAGGCGCTCGTTGACCTTGCCCGGCGCCTTGCCGTAGCGGCCCTGCAGGTAGAGCTTCACCTCGTTGGTGATGGTCTTGTAGCGCTCGCCGGCGAGCACGTTGAACACCGCCTGGGTGCCGACGATCTGCGAGGTCGGGGTGACCAGCGGCGGGAAGCCGAGGTCCTCGCGCACGCGCGGAATTTCGGCGAACACTTCGTTGATGCGGTGCAGGGCGCCCTGCTCCTTCAACTGGTTGGCCAGGTTGGACATCATGCCGCCCGGCACCTGGTTGACCTGCACGCGGGTGTCGACGGCGGTGAATTCGCTCTCGAACTGGTGGTAGCGCTTGCGCACGGCGTAGAAGTACAGGCCGATCTCCTGCAGCAGCTCCAGATCCAGGCCGGTGTCGTACTCGCTGCCGCGCAGGGCGGCGACCATCGACTCGGTGCCGGGGTGGCTGGTGCCCCAGGCGAAGCTGGAGATGGCGGTGTCGATGTGGTCGGCGCCGGCCTCGATGGCCTTGAGCTGGCACATCGCGCCGAGGCCCGCGGTGTCGTGGGAGTGGATGAACACCGGCAGGTCGATCTCGGCCTTCAGCGCCTTGACCAGCTCGGCGGTGGCGTAGGGGGTCAAGAGGCCGGCCATGTCCTTGATCGCCAGGGAATCGACGCCCTTCTCCTGCATGCGCCGACCCAGCTCGACGAAGGATTCGACGGTGTGCACCGGGCTGGTGGTGTAGCAGATGGTGCCCTGGGCATGCTTGCCGGCGGCCTTGACCGCCTCGATGGCCACGCGCAGGTTACGCACGTCGTTCATCGCGTCGAAGATGCGGAACACGTCGATGCCGTTGACCGCGGCCTTGGCGACGAAAGCCTTGACCACGTCGTCGCTGTAGTGGCGGTAGCCGAGCAGGTTCTGTCCGCGCAGGAGCATCTGCAGGCGGGTGTTGGGCAGCGCGGCACGCAGCTGGCGCAGGCGCTCCCAGGGGTCTTCCTTGAGGAAGCGGATGCAGGAATCAAAGGTGGCGCCGCCCCAGACTTCCAGCGACCAGTAGCCGACCTTGTCCAGCTTGTCGCAGATCGGCAGCATGTCCTCGAGGCGCATGCGGGTGGCAATCAGCGACTGGTGGGCATCACGCAGGATGGTGTCGGTGACCGTGATCTTCTTCATTCGTCAGTTCCTCTTCAGCCTGCAGCCGGGCTGGTGTTCGTCAGAGCCCTGCGTGGGCGGCGATGGCGGCGGCGATGGCGATGGCCAGTTCGCCAGGCCGGCGCTTGATCGAGTAGTTGAGCAGTTCCGGGTGTTCGTCGACGAAGCTGGTGTTGAACTGTCCGCCGCGGAAATCCGGACTGCCGAGAATCTGCTGGTAGTAGGGCGCGGTGGTCTTCACCCCCTGCACGCGCATGTCGTCGAGGGCGCGCAGGCCGCGGGCCAGCGCCTCTTCCCAGGTCAGCGCCCAGACGATCAGCTTCAGGCACATCGAGTCGTAGTACGGCGGGATGGTGTAGCCGGTATAGATCGCCGTGTCGGTACGCACGCCGGGGCCGCCGGGCGCGTAGTAGCGGGTGATCTTGCCGAAGCTGGGCAGGAAGTTGTTCTTCGGGTCCTCGGCGTTGATCCGGAACTGCAGGGCATAGCCGCGGTGCTGGATGTCCTTCTGCTCGATGGAGAGCGGCAGGCCCGAGGCGACACGGATCTGTTCGCGGACGATGTCGATGCCGGTGATTTCCTCGGTGATGGTGTGCTCCACCTGGACCCGGGTGTTCATCTCCATGAAGTACACCTCGCCCTCGGCGAGCAGGAACTCCACGGTGCCGGCGTTCTCGTAGCCCACCGCCTTGGCCGCGCGCACCGCCAGGTCGCCGATGTAGGCGCGCTGTTCGGGGGTCAGCTGGGGACTCGGGGCGATCTCGATCAGCTTCTGGTTGCGGCGCTGGATCGAGCAGTCGCGCTCGAACAGGTGCACGGTGTTGCCGAAGGAGTCGGCGAGGATCTGCGCCTCGATGTGCTTCGGGTTGACGATGCACTTCTCGAGGAAGACTTCCGCGCTGCCGAAGGCCTTGGTCGCCTCGGAGATCACCCGCGGGTAGGCGTGCTCCAGCTCGGAGACGCTGTTGCAGCGGCGGATGCCGCGGCCGCCGCCGCCGGAGGTGGCCTTGAGCATCACCGGGTAGCCGATCCGCTCGGCCTCGCGCAGGGCCTCGGCGAGATCGGCGACGTTGCCTTCGGTGCCGGGGGTGCAGGGCACGCCGGCGGCGATCATGCTGCGCCGCGCCTCGGTCTTGTCGCCCATCCGGCGGATCACCTCCGCGCTCGGGCCGACGAACTTGATCCCGCGCTGGGCGCAGATCTCCGCCAGCTCGGCGTTTTCCGAGAGGAAGCCGTAGCCCGGGTGCAGGGCGTCGCAGCCGGTTTCCACCGCCAGGTTGACCAGCTTGCGCGGGTTCAGGTAGCCGGCCAGCGGGTCCTCGCCGATGAAATGCGCCTCGTCGGCCCGCTTGACGTGCAGGGCGTGGCGGTCGGCTTCGGAGAAGATGGCCACCGAGCGGATGCCCATCTCGGCGCAAGCGCGCACGATGCGGACGGCGATCTCGCCACGGTTGGCGATGAGGATTTTTCTTATCACGGAGGTCTCCCTCGGCAGAACTGGCCGACAAGGACGGTCAGTCGGCAGGTGAGACAACCCTAGGCCGCGGGATCGATTAAGAAAAATGAATATTTGTTAGGTTGAGCATAAACTACAACTTATAGCTGCACGAAAATCCCCTACTCAGCACAGGTGTTTTCTCGCCGAAAACCCCGCCGTGCGCCCCTTTCCGTTGCCGAGGACGCCATGCGCAAATCCCTGATGCGCCTGACCCTGCGCCAGTTCCGGGTATTTCGCGCGGTGTGCGAAAGCCGCTCCTACAGCCGCGCCGCCGAGGAGATGGCGCTGACCCAGCCGGCGGTCAGCCTGCAGATCCGCCAGCTCGAGGAGCTGATCGGCCAGCCGCTGTTCGAGTACGTGGCCAAGAAGCTCTACCTGACGCCGGCCGCCGAGGCGCTGCTGAAAGCCAGCGAGGACATCTTCGGCCGCCTGGAGAGCCTCGACATGCAGCTCTCGGATATCCAGGGCTCGCTGCAGGGGCAGCTCAACCTGGCCGTGGAGTCCAGCGCCAAGTACCTGGTGCCGCACCTGTTCGCCGCCTTCCGCGCCCAGCATCCGGAGGTCAGCCTGCAGCTGGTGGTGGTCAACCACGCCCTGGCGGTGCGCCGCCTGTCGATGAGCCGCGACGACCTGCTGATCATGTCGCAGGTGCCGAGCGAGATGGCGCTGAACTTCTTTCCCTTCCTGAACAACCCGATCGTCGCCGTGGCGCCGCCCGGACACCCGCTGTGCACGCGCGAAAACCTGCGCCTGCAGGACCTGACGGGCTTTCCGCTGCTGCTGCGCGAGCCGGGCTCCGGCACCCGCCGCGCCACCGAGGAGTACTGCCACCAGAAGCGTGCGCACTTCGCCGAGACGCTGGAGATCGGCTCGACCGAGGCGCAGCTGCAGGCGGTGATCGCCGGCCTCGGCCTGGCCCTGCTGCCGCGCCACGCGGCGAGCCTGGAGCTGGCCACCGGCCTGCTGTGCGAACTGCCGGTGGCGGAGCTGCCGCTCTACCACAGCTGGTGCCTGGTGCACGCCGAGGGCAAGCGGCTGAGCCCGGTAGCACGAGCGTTCGAGACCTTCGTCCGCGCGGAACGGACGAAGATCAGCGCGCTGGCCGAGCGCTTTGCCGGGAAACTGCCGGAACGACCGGCAGCGAGCTGAGCGCCAGCAGGTCCGGGTAGTCGTCCAGCTCATGCTGCAGCCGGCGCTGCTCGTCGTAGCGCTCGATGGCGCGGCGAAAGCGCATGCGCCGCTCGTCCAGCCGCTTGCGGCGGGCCTTGGTGTCGAGGGGAGAGGGGTAGTAGGCGTCTTCCGGATGGCGGGACATGAGGGTCTCCCAGCATGGGGTCGGGGACCATCAGGATTGCCGCCGGCCGGTGACGCTTTCGCGGCAGCGGGATGAAGCTGTCGTGACGCCGGACGGCCTCAGTCTTCCGCCACCCGCACCGACTTGGGCGACAGCCGCAGGCTGCGCAGGCTGCGCTTGACGCTCTTGAGATGGTTGACCAGGTCCGGACCGCGGGCCATCGCCACGCCCATGGCGAGCACGTCGATCACCACCAGATGGGCGATGCGCGAGGTCAGCGGGGTGTAGACGTCGGTGTCCTCCTGGACGTCGATCGCCACGTTGACGTCGGCCAGGTCGGCCAGCGGCGTCTGTCCGGGACAGAGGGCGATCAGGGTCGCACCGCTTTCGCGGACCAGGTTGGCGGTGATCAGCAGGTCCTTGGAGCGCCCCGACTGGGAGATGCAGATCGCCACGTCGCCGGGCTTGAGGGTCACCGCCGACATGGCCTGCATGTGCGGATCGGAATAGGCGGCGGCGGTGAGCAGCAGGCGGAAGAACTTGTGCTGGGCATCGATGGCCACTGCGCCGGAGGCGCCGAAGCCATAGAACTCGATGCGCGCCGCCCGGGCGATGGCGTCGATGGCGCGCTGCAGCACTTCGGGGTCGAGGTGCTCGCGCACCTCCATCAGGGTGTGCAGGGTGGTGTCGAAGATCTTCAGGCTGAAATCGACGACCGAGTCGTTCTCGTGGATGGCGAACTGGCCGAAGCTGGCGCCGGCGGCCAGGCTCTGCGCCAGCTTCAGCTTCAGGTCCTGGAAGCCGGTACAGCCGATGGCCCGGCAGAAGCGCACGATGGTCGGCTCGCTGACCCCGACCTCCAGGGCCAGGCCGGCCATCGAACTGTGCATCGCCGCCGCCGGATCGAGCAGCACATGATCGGCCACCTTGAGTTCCGACTTGCGCAACAGGGGGCGCGATTGGGCAATATGCTGCAAGAGATTCACGGGGACTGAACTCGGTTATGATCGGGAGTCGGGCTGTAGCGTGCCTGTAGTTATACTACATGACAGGCTTCCAGCCCATAGCCAAACGCGTTGGAGGCTGTTGTGACCCATCCCTGCGACATGCTGGTTTTCGGCGGCACCGGCGACCTGGCGCTGCACAAGCTGCTGCCGGCGCTCTACCACCTGCACCGCGACCGGCTCCTGCCGGCCGACCTGCGCATCATCGCCCTGGCACGCCAGCCGCTGGGCCGCGATGCCTACCGCGCCCTGGCCGAGCGCCGCTGCCGGGCCCAGGTGGCGCGGACGAGCTTCCAGGCGGAGACTTGGCAGAGCTTCGCCGAGCGGATCGACTATTTCGCCATGGATGCCAGCCAGAGCGCCCACTACGGTCGTCTGGCCCGGCATCTCGACAACGCCGGCCCGCGCGGGCGCATCCACTACCTCGCCACCGCCCCCAGCCTGTTCGAGGATATCGCCGCCTGCCTGGCCAACGCCGGCCTGGCCGGCAGCGACGCGCGCATCGTGCTGGAAAAGCCCATCGGCCATTCGCTGGAGTCGGCGCTGGCGATCAACCAGGCCATCGGCCGGGTGTTCCAGGAGTCCCAGGTCTTCCGCATCGACCACTACCTGGGCAAGGAAACCGTGCAGAACCTGATGGCGCTGCGCTTCGCCAACGCCCTGTTCGAGCCGGTCTGGCGTGCCGGCCACATCGAGCACGTGCAGATCAGCGTCTGCGAAACCCTCGGCGTGGAAAACCGCGGCAACTATTACGACCAGGCCGGGGCGATGCGCGACATGCTGCAGAACCACCTGCTGCAGCTGCTCTGCCTGGTCGCCATGGAGGCGCCGGTGCGCTTCGACGCCGAAGCGGTACGCAACGAGAAGGTGAAGATTCTCGAGGCCCTGAAACCCATCGCCGGCCTCGACGTGAAGGATCGCACGGTGCGCGGCCAGTACGCCGCCGGAAAGATCGGCGGGCAGGAGGTTCCGGCGTACTACTTCGAGAAAAACGTCGACAACGACAGCGATACCGAGACCTTCGTCGCGCTGCAGGCGGAGATCGACAACTGGCGCTGGGCCGGCGTGCCCTTCTACCTGCGCACCGGCAAGCGCCTGGCGAGGAAGTGTTCGGAAATCATCATCCAGTTCAAGCCGGTGCCGCACCGGCTGTTCCAGGACGGCCAGGCCAACCGCCTGCGGATCCGCCTGCAGCCGGAGGAGTCGATCAGCCTGCAGCTGATGGCCAAGAGTCCCGGCAAGGGCATGCACCTGGCGCCGGTGGAGCTGGATCTCAACCTGGCCCACGCCTTCCGCCAGAAGCGCCGCTGGGACGCCTACGAGCGCCTGCTGCTGGACGTGATCGAGGGCGACTCCACCCTGTTCATGCGCCGCGACGAGGTGGAGGCCGCCTGGCGCTGGGTCGACCCGATCATCGGCGGCTGGCACGCCTACTACCAGCGGCCGCGCCCCTATCCCGCCGGCTCCTGGGGGCCGGAGCAGGCCCATAGCCTGCTCGAACAGCAGGGCCACGCCTGGCACGAATGAGCCGCGCCGGCGGACTCAGGCCTCGGCGTCCGCCTCGCCTTCCGCCTCGTCGGTCAGCCCCAGCCAGTGCGCCAGCACGCCGTGGGCCTCCTCGATCCCCTGGCGCTTGGGCGCCGAGAACAGCTGGATACTCACCCCCTCGCCCCAGCCCTGCTCCAAGTCCCGCCGGACCTTGAGCAGGGCGTTCTTCGCCGCGCCGAAGGCCAGCTTGTCGGCCTTGGTCAGCAGGATGTGCATGGGCATGCCGCTGGCACCGGCCCAGTCGAGCATCATCCGGTCGAAGTCGGTCAGCGGGTGGCGGATGTCCATCATCAGGACCACCCCGGCCAGGCTGCGGCGGCTGCCCAGGTAGGCCTCCAGGTGGCGCTGCCAGTGCTGCTTGAGGGGGATCGGCACCTTGGCGTAGCCGTAGCCGGGCAGGTCGACCAGGCGACGCTCGTCATCGAGGCGGAAGAAATTCAGCAACTGGGTGCGCCCCGGGGTCTTCGAGGTACGCGCGAGGCTGGCGTGGGTCAGGGTGTTCAGCGCGCTGGACTTGCCGGCGTTGGAACGCCCGGCGAAGGCGACCTCGCGGCCGTCGTCGGCGGGACACTGGTCGACCCGGGCCGCGCTGAGCATGAAGGCGGCCTGCTGGCACAGACCGAGAATGGGATTCTTGAAGGACATCGGGAGATTCCGCTGGGCTGGCACGCGCTGGCTGCGCTGCCATGTCGTTTCCGTTTCGGAGTCGCCAGTATATAATGCCGCGGATTTTGTGTGCGCTTTGCCCCTGTCCCAGGGTAAGTGTTCACGGGAACGGTTCAAGACTGGCCGTACGTTGATCGCACGGTGCTTGTTCCCTGCGAAAGGCCTGCTCCAGGAGCCTGTTGCCCGCCGCGGTGTCGTGATGCTGCCCTTGACTGCCAGCTGCCCAGTTGACTCTGGCTCTGCGGGCGCGCATGGACGCATGGACAGCGACGCCGAAGCCGCCGGGAATCCCCCTGAAGCCGGACACGTCGGTCTAAAACAACTCCTTTCTTGAGCCGTGATTTGGATTAGCTGATGAACAAAGCACTCGTGACTCTGTTGTTAACCCTGGGGATTTCCGGCCTAGCCCATGCCGCAGGCGACGCCGCCGCCGGCCAGGGCAAGGCAGCCGTTTGCGGCGCCTGCCACGGCCCGGACGGCAACAGCGCGGCACCGAACTTCCCGAAGCTGGCCGGTCAGGGCGAACGCTACCTGCTCAAGCAGATGAAGGACATCAAGGCCGGCATGACGGCAGGCGCCGCCGAGGGTACCGGCCGCAAGGTGCTGGAAATGACCGGCCAGCTCGACAACCTCAACGACCAGGACCTGGCCGACATCGCCGCCTATTTCGCCGCGCAGAAAACGGGCGTCGGCGCCGCCGATCCCCAACTGGTCGAAGCCGGCGAAGCGCTCTACCGCGGCGGCAAACTGGCCGACGGCATGCCAGCCTGCACCGGTTGCCACTCGCCCAACGGCGCGGGCAACGAGCAGGCCGCCTACCCGAAACTGGGCGGCCAGCACGCCCAGTATGTGACCAAGCAGCTCACCGACTTCCGCGAAGGCGTGCGCACCAACGACGGCGACAGCATGATCATGCGCTCCATCGCCGCCAAGCTGAGCAACAAGGACATCGCCGCCATCTCCAGCTATATCCAGGGCCTGCACTGAGTACGGCTCACCGGCGATGAAAAAGGGCGGCGGATGGCCGCCCTTTTTCATTGGCCCTCCCTTTACAATAGGCGCCATTCGCTTCGCCCCTTCCGGGTCAAGACCGGCTCGTACCGGGAGCCCTCACCAGCAATGCAAGGAGTCGTAACGCATGCGTAAACTGATTCTCGGCGCCGTTCTCGCCAGTGCAAGCCTGCTCGCCCTGACTGCCCAGGCGGAATCGCTCGCGCCCGCCGACATCAAGGCCGGCCAGCAGTATGTCGAACTGCCCGCTCCGGTGCCGGTGGCGCAGCCGGGCAAGATCGAGGTCGTGGAGTTGTTCTGGTATGGCTGCCCGCATTGCTACCAGTTCGAGCCGAGCATCAACGCCTGGGCCGGCAAGCTGCCGGAGGACGTGAGCTTCCGGCGCGTCCCGGCCCTGTTCGGCGGTGTGTGGAACGCCCATGGCCAGCTGTTCCTCACCCTGGAGTCGATGAACATCGAGTCGAAGGTCCACAGCGCGATCTTCGACGCCATCCACAAGGACGGCAAGAAGCTGGCGACGCCCGAGGAAATGGCCGAGTTCCTCGCCACCCAAGGCGTCGACAAGGATGCCTTCCTCAAGGCCTACAGCTCCTTCAACGTGAAGGCCCAGATGGAGAAGGCGAAGAAACTGGCGATCGCCTACCAGATCTCCGGCGTCCCGGTAATGGTCGTCAACGGCAAGTACCGCTTCGACCTGGGCAGTGCCGGCGGCCCGCAGAACGCCCTGCAGGTGGCCGACTACCTGATCGAGCGGGAGCGCACCGCCCAGTGACGGAGAGCAGGAGGAGCCATGCTGCGCCGACGCACGGTTGAACGTCAGGCCGCCGTGCGGCAGCCGCGGAGCAACCCGCACTGCTGCGATGCGAGCGGGCTGCCCGCCGACGGCCGGCTGCGCCTGCTGAGCTTCAACATCCAGGTCGGCATCCGCACCGAGAGCTACCGGCACTACCTGACCCGCAGCTGGCAGCATCTGCTGCCGCATGCGGGACGCGCGGTGAACCTGCAGCGGATCGGCGAGCTGCTTGCCGATTTCGACCTGGTGGCCCTGCAGGAAGTCGACGGCGGCAGCCTGCGTTCCGACTACGTCAACCAGGTCGAGCATCTCGCCCAGCTCGGCCACTTCCCCTACTGGTACCAGCAGCTCAACCGCAACCTCGGCCCGCTGGCCCAGCATAGCAACGGCCTGCTCAGCCGCCTGCGGCCCACCGAGCTGGAAGACCACCCGCTGCCCGGCCCGCCGGGGCGCGGCGCGATCCTCCTGCGCTTCGGCACGGGGCGCGATGCCCTGGCGGTGGTGATGATGCACCTGGCCCTCGGCGCACGGGCCCGCACCCGCCAGCTCGCCTATATCCGCGAGCTGATCGGCGACTGCCGCCACCTGGCGCTGATGGGCGACATGAATACCCACGCCCGCGAGCTGCTGGAGCATTCGCCGCTGCGCGACCTCGGCCTGCTTGCCCCGCAGATCGAGGCCACCTTTCCCAGCTGGCGTCCGCAGCGCTGCATCGACCACATCCTGCTCAGCCCCAGCCTGACCCTGGAACGCGTGCAGGTGCTCCGCCAGCAGATCTCCGACCACCTGCCGGTGGCGGTGGAGATCCGCCTGCCCGAGCACCTCCGGCGCAATACCCTGCCGCAGCCCAGCCCCTGAGCGAGCGGCCTGCCACCGACCCATGCAGCGGATCGCCACGCTTTTGCAATACTCCAAGGGTGCGTATCGTCCGGTCCGCGAAAACCCGCCGAAGCCTGCCGATACCCGCCAAAACCTTGCCGGATAGCCCCGAACTTCATGAGACCCGTCGCCCTCTCCCTGATCCTCGCCCTGCTGGCCGGCTGCACCGCAGGCCCGCGGATCGACACCCGCTACAATGCCCGCAGCCAGGACAGCCGCGTGCAGTACGTTGTCCTGCACTACACCTCCGAGGATCTGCTGGGTTCGCTGAGGCAGCTCACCCAGGGCAGCGTCAGCAGCCACTATCTGATCGACGCCAAGCCCGCGACCATCTACCGTTTGGTTGGAGAGGAGCGTCGCGCCTGGCACGCAGGAGACAGCCAGTGGCACGGAAGGACCTGGCTGAACGCCAGCAGCATCGGCATCGAGCTGGTCAACCCCGGCTACCTGGACACCCCCAACGGGCGCCTCTGGTATCCCTATCCGCCGGAGCAGATCGATGCACTGATCGTCCTCCTCAAGGAGATCGTCAAGCGTCACGGACTGGGACCGCAAGCGATCATCGGCCACAGCGACATCGCCCCGCAGCGCAAGGTCGACCCGGGCCCGCAGTTCCCCTGGAAGCGCCTGGCCGAGGCCGGACTGGTCGTCTGGCCGGACGCGCGCCGGGTGGCCGAACTGCAGGCCCGCTATGCCGCCCACCTGCCGGGGGTCGCCTGGTTCCAGGAACAGCTGATCCGCAACGGCTATGCCCTGGAGCGGCATGGCGTGCTCGACGACAAAACGCGTCGGGTCATCGCCGCCTTCCAGATGAAGTACCGACCGGCCCGTTTCGACGGCGAGCCGGACGCCGAAACCGCAGCCCTGCTGGCTACCCTGAACGGAACGGGGTGAGAAAGACGCGCGGCAAAGGTCAGACCTGAAAGGATGTCGGGAGCGCTGACATGCAACACCCCTTGGGACGGCTGTACCGATCCGCCTACCGGCCCTGGCCGATGGCCCTGCTGGCGACCCTGGCCAGCGCCTGCCTGCTGGCGCTGCTCGGCCTGGGCGTGGCGCTTTCCCAGGCACGGGAGGCGCAGCGGGCAGATCTGGAAAGCCGCGGCGAACGCTTCCTGCTGCGCTTCGAGCAGGTTCTCGGGCAACTGCGCCAGGGGCTCGCCACGCTGGAGTTGCAGCCCCTGCGCCGTTGCGATCCGGGCCTGGTGGAAAGCCTGCAGCGGGTCAGCTTCGAACATCGCTTCATCCATGAGGCGAGCTTCGTCGCCGACGGGCAGCGCTGCTCCAGCCGGCCGCCGCACGCCGCCCCGGAGCCGGCGCGGCCGGCGGATTTCCACAGCCAGAGCCTCGACTACTGGCTGAACGCCACGAACGCGCCGGACGAAGATCCGGCCACCCTGATGCTCGCCCACGGCCCCTTCCGGGTGTCCAGCTCCCGCGGCCACCTGCTCGACGCGGTCGATCCGTCGGACGGCCTCGGCGTCTACCTGATTCCCCGCGGCAGCACCCGGGCCCTGCCGATCCTCGCCGCGCCCCCGTCGCTGACGGTCCTGCCCGGGGCGGCGGACAGCACCGCGCTGCAATTGCTCGACGGGCAGCCGTTCTACCGCCTGCAGGGCGACAACCCGGACTACCAACTGGCCCTGCTGGCCCCGCGTGCCCAGCTGCTCCAGCGCATCCGTGCCTGCTGGGAGCGCCTGCTGCCGGTCGGCCTGCTGCTGGCCCTGCTGGGCGGCGGCGCGACCTTCCGGCTGGTACGTCAACGCCAGTCGCTCGGCGGGGAACTGCAGGGCGCCCTGCGGCGTCAGGAGCTGCAAGTCTACTACCAGCCGATCGTCCACCTCGCCAGCCGCCGCTACGTCGGCGCCGAGGCCCTAATGCGCTGGCAGCGGCCGGACGGCAGCCTGACCAGCCCCGAGCAGTTCATTCCGCTGGCCGAGTCGACCGGCCAGATCCGCGCGATCACCGACTTCCTGCTCCAGGAAGTGCTCGAACAGCTCGGCGACCTGCTGCGCAGCCATCCCGAGCTGTACATCTCGATCAACCTGTCCGCCTGCGACGTCAGCGCGCCACGGATCGGCGCACTGACCGGGCGCCTGCTGGCCCGGCACGGGGTCAGGCCCGAGCAGATCGCTTTCGAGGTGACCGAGCGCGGGCTGATCGACCTGCAGGCGGCCAGCCGGAACCTGGCCGCACTGCGCGCCCGCGGCCACCGCGTATTGATCGACGACTTCGGCACCGGCTATTCCAGTTTGGCCTACCTGCAGGCGTTGCCGGTGGACTGCCTGAAGATCGACAAGACATTCGTCGATGCCCTCGGCGCCGATGCCGCCAGCAGCGGTGTCGCGCCCCACATCGTGCGGATGGCCCGGGCACTGCGCCTCAAGGTGATCGCCGAAGGCATCGAGCGCGAGGAGCAGGCACGCCTGCTCGGCAGCGAGGGCGCTGACTACGGCCAGGGCTGGCTGTTCGCCCCTGCGCTGAGCGCGTCCGCGTTCCGCGAGCTGATCGGCGGGGGCCAGCCCGCCGTCCCGCTGTCCCCCGTCCCGCCCGGGCGACGGCAGGCAGCCCCCGGCGCGCTCATAGCCTCTGCGCCGGCGCGCTCCCGAGCGTCGCCAGCAAGCGACAGCATCCCGCTGCCCGGCCCGCTCCGGGCAGGCCGGCAGGCGGCATCGGTGGGCGCGGGCGAACGAGGGATGGGCCATCTCCCCGGAAAACCCGCGAGGCAAAGCCTTGAAAACGATTTATGAGTAAATATATTGTCTATCAATCAACTGATGACCGCCCCAGCGGCAGGACGATGAGATGCATATCGACTGGGCGAGCTTCACGCCTTGGACGGCACTGTCCGGTGGCGCACTGATCGGCCTCTCGGCCAGCCTGTTCGTGGTGCTGAACGGACGCGTCGCCGGGATCAGCGGGCTGCTCGGCAGCCTGCTGCAGCGCGGCGACGGGCGCGACGAGAAGGCACTGTTCCTGCTCGGCCTGCTGGCGGCGCCGCTGCTCTGGGGGCTGTTCGGCTCGCTGCCGGAGGTCGAATTCCAGACCGGCGGGATCGGCCTGACGCTCGCCGGGCTGCTGGTCGGTCTCGGCACCCGCTACGGTTCCGGCTGCACCAGCGGGCATGGCGTGTGCGGGATCGCCCGTCTGTCGCCGCGCTCCCTGGTCGCCACCCTGGCCTTCATGGCCAGCGGATTCGCCACGGTATTCGTCCTGCGCCACCTGTGGGGAGGCTGAACATGCGCCGACTGACGGCACTGCTCGCCGGACTGCTCTTCGGCATCGGCCTGCTGCTGGCGGGCATGAGCAACCCGGCCAAGGTGCTCGGCTTTCTCGATCTGGCCGGTGCCTGGGACCCTTCGCTGGCGCTGGTGATGGCCGGCGCCATCGCCGTCGCCCTGCTGCCCTTCTCCTGGGCCAAGCGCCGGCAGCGCTCGCTGCTGGATGCCCCCATGCAACTGCCGCAGAAACGCGAACTGGACGGCCGACTGATCGGCGGCAGCCTGCTGTTCGGTATCGGCTGGGGCATTGCCGGCATCTGTCCGGGCCCGGCCCTTACCCTGCTGCTCGGCGGTTACTGGCAGAGCCTGTTGTTCGTGCTCGCCCTGCTCGGCGGGATGGAAGTGTTCTCCGCGCTGGAGCGCCGGCGCGTTCGCTGACCGAAGGTCAAGACGAAAACCCGCGTTGAAATGCCCCGACCGCGCCCGGCCCATCGCCGCCGGCCTGCTCCTACTGCGGGTGGCCCTTCGGCAAGCGCCGCTTGCAGCAAGCCCCGGCATCAGGCTCTCATGTACCTCGGATCCCCTTGCTGAAGGACAGCCCATGAACGCCCGTGTAGAAGCCTTCTTCGACCCCGCGACCTTCACCTACAGCTACGTGGTGAGCGATCCGACCACCCGCCAGTGCGCCCTGATCGACTCCGTACTGGACTACGAGCCCGCCTCCGGGCGCATCGGCCATGCCTCCGCCGACCGCCTGATCGCCCATGTCCGCACCCAGGAGCTGGAGGTACAGTGGATCCTGGAAACCCACGTCCACGCCGACCACCTGAGCGCCGCCGCCTACCTCAAGCGCCAGCTCGGCGGCAGGCGGGGCATCGGCGAACGCATTACCCAGATCCAGGAGACCTTCGGCGAGCTGTTCAACGCCGGCGACGAGTTCGCCCGCGACGGCAGCCAGTTCGACCACCTGTTCCGGGATGGCGAAGACTTTCAGGTCGGCGCCGTCCAGGCCCGCGCGCTCCACACCCCCGGACATACCCCGGCCTGCCTGACCTACCTGATCGGCGATACCGCCTTCGTCGGCGATACCCTGTTCATGCCCGACTATGGCACCGCCCGCTGCGACTTTCCGGGAGGGGACGCACGCACGTTGTACCGCTCGATCCACCGGCTCTACCGCCTGCCGGACGAGACCCGGGTGTTCATGTGCCACGACTACAAGGCGCCGGGGCGCGCGGAGTTTCTCCACCAGACCAGCATGGGCGAGGAGCGCAAACACAATGTCCATGCGCACCAAGGCATCGACGAGGAGGTGTTCGTCGCCATGCGCAACGCGCGGGACGCCACCCTCGGTATGCCGGCCCTGATCCTGCCCGCGGTTCAGGTCAACATGTGTGCCGGCGAACTGCCGCCGGCCGAGGACAACGGCATCCGCTACCTGAGGATCCCGCTGAACGCGCTCTGAACCGCAGCCGCCACCGGGAGCGCCGACGCCCTGCTCGCGCAGAGCGCGGCAAACCGCGCACGAAAGCGGACCTGCCGCTCTTCGAGCGACGAAGGCGCCTGCGGGAGAGCCCGGAAATCCAGGGCGGAGCGGACTGTCGGTCTCGAGCGCCGCCTGGAAACGGGCTCGAGAGCCGGCAGTCGGATCAGAATACGTGGCTGTAGTAGGCCGAGAAGGACTCGATGCCGTCGTTGGGCTGCTTGATGCCGGCGTTGGAATAGTGGATCGCCCGGACGCCGATCTTCTGGCCGCCCGCGAACCTGAGGCCGGCGCCGATGCGGTCCTCGAAGTTGAAGGAGGAGCCCAGCTGCTTCTCGCCCACGCGGGTTTTGGAGAAGAAGGCGACACCGACGCCAAACTCGAGGAACGGGGTGACGCCGAGGCCACTGAACTCGTAGGTGAACACCGGGCTCAGCGACAGCGAGTGCGCACCCGAGTAGTTGTCGTCGCCGGAGCCGCCTTCCCAGTAGGTGTAACCGGCATCCCAGTAACCCGTCGCGTGGCCCAGGTCACTCTTCCACCATTGCTGGTCCCAGGGCAGCCCCAAGCTGAGGCGGTAGGTCATGTCGCCCTGGCTGGTGACGCCGCCCGCGGCGCCCACCTCGACAGCGTGTGCCACGCCCGCCGATCCCAGAAGCAGAACGACTACTGCGGACAATGACAGATACTTGCGCATGAAACGTCCTCTATTTTTTTGTTAGCAATTGCGACTCTGCAGACCCCTTGGACAGTCCGGACCAGCATTGCCGGGGGAAAACCCGTCCGCCAGGCGACGGGCAGGATGGTTTCGCAGGAAAGGTACCCGAGCATTGCGCGCGGAAACCGCACGCATGCGCGGCGGCGGGAGTGTTGCAGACAAGGGTCCGATTTGAATCCTTATCGCCTGCAATTGGCCCCTACGGCGCGGACAAGGCCTTTTTGTATTGTTCGTATTGATCCCGCGGCAGGTTGCTCCGCCCCAGCATGTCTTTGGCGAACTCCTTGACCTCGGCCTCCGAATGGGAGCGATGGGGAATCTGGGGCGGCGATCCACAGCCACCCAGCAGGCATAGAACGAAGGCAAGCGCCATACATAACGGCATGACCATCGATGTCATAGGCGTAACCCGTAAAAGGAGTGGTTGGATTTTTGCGGCCGGTCGATGCGCCGTGCCTCACCCTCCGGCTAATCGGGATGAAGCTGGAGCTTTTTCGTCGATGCGGCGAAAAGACCGGGGCATGAAAGACGCTTGGATTCTAGAGTGCGTACGGAAGGCAAAAAACCAGGGATTCCCAAAAGCATTATTACTTTATTTGCAGGAATGTATTGACAATTTCCTTGCAATATCCGGCTCATGCCGGAAGTGCCTGCTTTGCATCAGTGCGCCGACAGCGATGATCGATGCCACCCCGCCGCCGGTCGAAACCGGCGGGCGATCGCAGGGGCGTTTCAGCCGCAGTGGATCTGCTTGATCGTCAGGCGCTCGTCGACTTCCAGATTCAGGCGCCTGGAGTTGTAGTCCAGGGTTATGTTGTCGTGCGGGCCGATGACGCGCGCCGTCTGCGCCCCGGCACGCTGGCGGGCCTGCTCGAGCAGGTCGGGGCTGGCGGTCTGGCCGATCAGGCCTTGTACGGCGCCGGCGTCGCATCCCTGAGCGCTGGCGGCCGCCGGCCGCGGTTCGGATTTGTCGGCAAAGCTGCAGCCGGCCAGTAACAGGGCTGCGAAGAGGAGACTGGGGGTGGCGTGTCTTGAAATCATCTCTGCTCCCGGAACGATGCAAGCACCAACAACCATATCACTCTAGACACCGCTTTCCGGCCGCCAGCCACGAATGTCGACCGCGCGCCTGTTTCACTGCGCGCTTTCGCCGCTGCCCAGCGCGACGCCGCTCCGTGAACCAGGAGGACACCCGCACATGGAACAACGACACCCAGAAGATCGCCAGCACGGTGACGGTGAGCATCCCACCGATCACCCCGGTACCGATGGCGTGCCGGCTGCCGGCACCGGCGCCGCTGGAAGTCGCCAGCGGCACGATGCCAAGAATGAACGCCAGGGAGGTCATGAGGATCGGCCGCAGGTGCATCCGACAAGCCTCGACCGCCGGCTCGAGCAGGGTCTCGCGAAACTGCTCGGCGCTCTACAGGCGGGTCTTGCCGATGATCGTAGCGCTGAGCTGCTGGCCGGGCACCGCCGGGAGAGCAGCGAACGGCTGCCGGAAGATATCTGGATATTCTGCGCCGCTACTGCATTGCGCACATCCACCGGAGTCAGCTGGAAATTGGTCAGCCGGACCGGGTCCAGCCAGATGCGCATGGCATATTGCGAACCGAAGACCAGAAAGTCTCTTACCCCCTGGCCCGGGAAACCGGGTCCTGGACATTGGAAACGATGTAGTTGGCCAAGTCGTTCCGATCCATGCTGCCGTCGGTGGAGACGAAGCCGACGATCAACTGGAAGTTTCTCACCGACGTGGTCGCCCGGATGCCCTGCTGCTGCACTTCCTACTGTGGCTCGTTGCACGGTGGAGCGACTGATGCGGCAGATGGGGCGGCGTGGTGCGTGGCAGGCTGGTCAAGACCTCGACCGGCGACAAGGTCGCACCCTGCGGCGTTTTTCAAGGTAGTTGTCGCGTCGACCGTGTTTTCAGGCTGCCTGTTGCAGCGGCTGCTGTTCTCGCTCCCGCTCGGGGTTGAGTGTCACCGCCCCGATGGGCGTCCAGTTACGTGTAGCGCCTGACCAGCGCTCCGGCGTGCGGTCACGGGACTCCTGATACAGCGCATGCCGGCGAGCCAGTACGTGGCGATCCTCGCCTCGAGGATCGCTCTGCCGGCGTCACGAAGCGGATGCGGCTATGCCGGTGCTCGTGGTTGTACCAGCGGATGAAGTCCCTGACCCAGCTACGCGCTGCCTCCAGGTCGGCAAAGCCCTGTTTCGGCCATTGCGGGCAGTACTTCAGCGTCCGGAACAGGCTCCGAGTATGGGTTGTCGTTGCTCACCCTCTTTTGCAGCATGCTCACCGACTTTATCGGCGCGCCATTGTCCGAGTGCAGTATCGGCGGACTGAGCAGGCACTGCTCGCTGATCGCGCTGCGTTGCAGTAGGGCCCAGGGCCGCCCCCAGTTCGCCGCTTTCCTGTTCGTAGACCTCCCAGCCCACGGCCTTGCGGCTGTAGATGTCCTCGATCGGGTACAGGTAGAAATACTAACCTCGCACCGCTGTCGGCAGGTAGGTGATATCCCATGACCACACCGGGTTGGCGGCTGTTGCCACATGGCTGGTCGGCGCTTTCACTGTGCGTGGCGGTTGACTGCGACCACCACGGTGCTGTTGATCGGCAGCGCGCAGGACGCGGTAGAAAGTCGATTCCGAGGCCAGGTAATGCTGCTCGTCGGCCAGCCGCGGCACACGATCTGGCTGGGTGGCAAATGCGCGTA